>SDBT01000823.1_pt1 | contig 51146 bp, 83 predicted proteins | sample 2277101 | NCBI WGS metagenome assembly SDBT01 (sample SAMN10404973, study PRJNA504765) | marine sediment metagenome | isolation source: marine sediment core GS10_PC15, 103 cmbsf | place: Arctic Ocean: Southern Knipovich Ridge | collected 2010
CCCTCCCACCCTCCAACCCCACCCCATATTTTCAAGATAGTGGTTGAATTTACACTACCTTAAATTAACCTAGTAAATTTACCTAGTTTTTTTATTTTTTTTTTAGGACTAGGGGTGGGGTGTCAGGGTTGGAGGGTTAAAGGGTTGGTTTATAGAAGTAAACAAGAGACATCCTTTTCATCATACTTTCCACCTACCCTAACCCTTTTACTTGACTTATGCAATATAATATGTTGGATAAGTCAAAGGACAGCAAGCTTCGAAACCTACTGTCCTCTGCATATCTTAAGCGAGCGTACCGTTCATCCTAAATTCCTAAATCTGCCGTTGCTTCGGCAACTTCACGTACATGCTTGACCAGCATGGCTTTGATCACGTTGGCTTTCTCAACTTCGCCCTTCGCCAGCAGGTCATTGTACTGCTTCCGTAGGGATGTAGGCGATGCTGTGGCAACCCTGACTCGCTTCGCACCGATGTAGTCTGCAACCTTCACTACCATCGGCTTGGCTTCGGGATAGTCTTCTACGTTCTGAAGATATGTTGCCAAGTCCTCATCATAACTATCCTTCCGCACAGATGTACTTGGGTGCGTGTTATTGTAAAAGTTACGCTTGGCATATTCAGCCGCGCCTTGACGTAACTGCTCATCTGTACATCCTTCGAAGTCCATTTCAACATAGAACTTCTTACGGTCTTCATCATCGGCTGGCTTGAATCCTACTGCCAGTATGATAGGCTTTGCTTTCTCTTTTGGCTTATCCATTATACCCTCTTGTAGTTAGTAGTACAATAGATACGCCCGCCGGTGTGTCGTATTCCGAACTGCCTGTAAAGAACTCTTGCCTTCACCCATATAGTATTGCATAACCCGTGCCAAAAGCTGCAACGTGTTGTTTATATTGAGGTTACACGCTTTACCTGACCACCTGTTCATATGGTACACCACAGTAAACCTGTGCCATTTTGACACACCCTGTCCCAGAATGAAATGCCTCTAACCCGTTGTTTATATTGGCTTTACCTCAAAGGGGGCACATAGGGGTAAACGTACGTGCACCTGGTACGTACCACGCTGTAAGATTTTATACCAAAATTAGCACGTTTGTCAAACAGGAAAATAGAAGTGGAAGGATGTTGGTGATGGCTATACTACTTACGATAACAATGATTTGTCAACTAGGAAAATATAGAACGATATTGAAATAATGCTTGCTTGTCAGATAGGAAAGTGTTATATTTAGGGTAGAAATTGGATAAATGTAAGGAGGCTGAGATGATGGTCTGGGATGACGAAGTAATGTTGGAGACTAAAGATGATGCTGAAAGAGCAGCTAAGCTTAAAGCCTGGTTTAATAAGAGCATTCTTGATCGTTGTAAAACAGATTATAAATTTATTTATGGCTCTTTTACTATCCCGGCAAGCCAGCATTCTGTGTTCCAGTGCTTCATACAGAACATGATTGATTCAGCAAATGTCGATGCTTTTCATATAACTCGTGTAGAGGGAGACTTCTCATGACTTGGTTGACTAGCTTAGCTGGCATACTTGCCGGCGCGGCGCATGGTGTTAATGAAGGTATTGATATGACTAAGCCTGGACCTCGGTGGCATAGGTGGTTCAGCCTTTATCATCGCCTCTGGCTCCTTGAAGCTGCTTTCCTTATATGGTTCGGTTACAGAGGTGCATCTACTCCACTTAGCTTCTGGCTCTTGCCGTGCCTGATACTTGCTAATGCCTGCTATGAAATCTCCTACGGCATATCCCGCTACAAAAACCCTTTCCCAGATTATGAAAACTTCCTAGGTCTCGGCGGAGATGCAAAGTCTAAATTTTACATAGATGGCTGGAAGGTTCGTGTATTGCAGGTCGGCAGACTCGCTGTTGGCTTGACCTTGTACTTCTTATGGTAAAGGAGAATGGTGATGAAAAACAGGAATGGTAGGCACGTGATTCAGACAGCGAAAAGCATTTCGATGAGTGATAGGGTTCGGCTGGTTGAGGTAGCTGTGCAAAGCGCACATATTAAAGACTTTCCTATAAATGAAGAGCTGCAGAATATAACAAAGGTTTACACGCACCTATTCAACCTTGTCTCAGTACCGAATCCGAATGATATAAGTTTAAGGGAGCCATCACAGGCGCTGTCAGAGCGCGGGGATGAAGAGGATAAGACTGAGGAAAAAGAAAAGGTGGATGTAGTCGATCCTACCGGCGAAGTGGCAACTGAGACTATTGAGGCTCCTCGCCCTGCCGTAGCCGGCTTGATGTCCGAGGCACTTAACAAATTAGGAAGCGAAAATGGCTAGACCGCGCATGCTTGCTGAAGAGCGTTACTACAACGTAACAGAGATGACTGAACGACATCACGAAATCCTGCGCATGATCGTGCTCGGTAAGGAAAACAGCGAAATCGCAGCTCGGCTGAACATCACGCCTCAGACAGTCTCTGACCTTCGGCGAAGTCCAATAGCTCAGGATTACCTCAATGTCCTTCAAATCGCTCGTGATGCAGAGACGGCTGAAGTCTCCGGCATAATCGCGCGTGGGCAGCCGGTTGCTGCTAAGCTCCTCGAACGGGTTATTAACCGCAAAGAGGAAGATGCTGGCATTGCGCTGATAGTGAAGACTGCTCAGGACTTCTTATCTCGTGGTGGCAACTCGCCGATACAAAAAACACAAGTAGAATCCTCACATCACATTTCCCCAGATACAATAGAACTCATAAAGCAGCGGAGGGCTGAAGCTGATATTGCACGAAAGCAATCTGAACAGGAGAATGTTGCATGAAACGATTACTAGCTTTATTTTTGTTCTTGCTTTGTGGCTACGGTTGGATGTTGCTGAATTCGGCAAATGCCACGATCTATAACACTAATGCTTATGTTGGCGAGTTCTACGTTTATGAGCTTGATGACTCGTTAGCTGTTGGGTTGGTTGGTGCAGGAGACACAATACGAGTAGACTTGGCTGAAGAAGTCTTAGTTAATGTGGTTATTATAGCTGTGACTGACACCGTCCTTATCACTATTAAGCAAAGCTCAGATGGCACGAATTATACTACGGCGCTTATTGACACGGTTGCAGCTACGGGTTTTCAGTCTTATCGTATTCGTAATATGGATTTACACCGCTGGCTTGCGCTTACATATACTCGCCCAAGTGTCAATGATACAACCGATATCGGCATTCGAACCATGAAATTCAGCAAGAAGCTGCAATCGAGGAACCAATGAGAAAACTACTATTTCCTCTGTTTATACTATTAGCTCTCCTTAGTCTTGCTGCGCTCAATGTTGTTCCTATCTCTGTGCAGGAAGCCGCTGAGAACAGTACTAGGGATGCGATTCTTACTAAGACTGTTGAACTTGGAAATCATCATCATAACCGAGAACGCTGGTTCGGCATTTCTGCTAATCAATCAGGTAATGATTGGGCAGCAGATACCATAAATGAATTTACTGCTATCAGCGGTAGCGATGTTTATGGTGCTGATGCTAGTGATGAAGCAAAGATATTTGGTACAGATGATACTCCTATTATTGCAGGGCAAACTTATTTTGATTTTCATCAGCTTTTGGTTCATTCAGTCTCTGTTGATACCGAGTATAAGTTAAGAATTGTTTATGGTACTGGCACGATGGCTAATGCAATTACAGCTGGGCAATATACTGAAACGATGGTTATGTTTGACTCATCGAATCCACAACTATCAGCTGGTATTCCGGTTCCTATCTTAATGCCAAGATTAGCTATTGATACGACTATATGGCTTCAAGCTCGAAATGCAACGGATAATGCTACTATTACTTTCTATGCAGGTGCTCATGGATATGATGAGTAATATGGAGAATAGCTGATGGCAGGTGGTAAAATTGCAGCGTTAAGAAGTGGCAGGTTTATAGGTGACGCAGGTGTCGCTAATCCAGCTGAGACTTGGGAAGAGCTTACAGCTGACCATACTACTGGGGGTAGTTTTGGTGAAGCAGTTACTGCGGGAGGTACTAACTCCGATGCTATATTAGCAGATACTAATGAGTTACAAGGAGATTGGGAGAACGGCGGGAGGCTAGACAATCTCCTTGATGATGTCATTGTAGATATAGCTGAGATAAACGTAAATGATATTGTAGCAAAGTGTACTAGCGATACGCCGAGTACAACAGCTATATTTAGTACGATGCTTACGGGCTACGGCGATGACTTCTTTAACGATGATTATTATCTTCTTGTTTATGAAAACGCTAATGCTCAGGGGGATGCTCCAGAGGGTGAAGTAAAGCTTATAAATGATTATGATAGTGACACTGGTGAGTTTACAACTGAGGCTTTTTCTCAAAATGTTGAGGAAGACGATAAACTAGCTGTCATGCATAAGATGTTTGTAACCGGCGGCACTGCACTGACATCAGATATTACTGATGCACATGCAACTACTGATGCATTAATCGGCGGCATTGGTGGGGCTATTACCTGCGCGCGCGTAACTGGAGAGTTGATAGCAAATAACACTTATACTTTTCCAGATGGTTATGTAATAACAGCCGTATATATAGACTCAAACATAGAAGTACAAATGCGGGATCAAAATAATAACTTTCAAGATATCAGCATGGATACTACTGGGTTAATTTGGTCTGGTGCGCTAGCTTGCGATGGAGCAAGTGTGCTATTAAAAGAAAACTCTGGTGTAGCGACACGTGAATTCTCTTATATGTATTGGACAATATCATGAATGGACATCCTATAAAGAGGATTGCAGGAGAACAACATACTGAACTCTGGAAAGCAAATGAAAATATACTCTTTGGTATTGCTGCTCTTATACTTAAAGCAGGATAACTTCACAAAACTTAGAGAACAACAAAGTAGAGATAGAAGCGATGATTAATGTCTTAAGAAATCACCATGAGGTTTAAGGGAGGAAACTATAATGGCAGCATTTCTGAAGTTCAATAAATTTTCACAGGGACTTGCTCAAAAACTGTTTGATTTAGAGAGTGATGTTATCAAGTGTGCCTTGACTAACACCGCGCCTACAGCAGCAACTGATACCGACTTTGATCCTGGAGGTGACCATCCACCACCTGCGGCAGCTAACGGCTACACGGCGGGTGGGCATACAATGACTGAGGCTGGTTCAGCCGAAACAGGTGGCGTATATACCTTTGCTACGACTACCGATGTTGTCATTACAGCGACAGCAGGTGGAATTGGTCCTTTTCGGTATGTCCTTCTGTATGATGATACATCAACTGATGATAAGCTTATCGGTTATTGGGATTATGGTTCATCTATCTCGCTAAATGATGGCGAGACCTTTACCATCGACGTTACAACTTCGTTCCTTACTATTACTACTACGTAGAAAGGTGCATGAAATGACTATTACGAATCCAGTTGTAATTAAATTTAGCAATGAGCAAATAAGAACAGCAGCAGATGTACTTTCACAGAATTATTACAGAGCAAAATCTGTTGTTGACTACTGGACAGCACTTGAAGCCGGTACTCTCATCCTTAAAGTAGCGGTCATAACCCAGAGATAATAATGGCAACTTATTATTCATCGCATAATGCCGGAGGTAGCGGCGTCGGTTCTATCGGCGACCCATTTACGTTAGAAGAGTTGGTTGATACCGTTACAAATGCTGATTTAGGTTTGGTGATGGCAACGGGAATCTACTTAATACCGTCACAAATTAATTTTGATATAAATTCCTCGTCTCCTATTATAATACGTGGGGCAAATGCAGACGGTTCCGATGATGGTACAACGGCAGTAATATCCGGAGCGAACTTACCAGCAGGACATGATATTTTTGAATTTAATCTAACATCGTTGTGGGTACTATCAAATTTCAGGCTTACAGAGTCGAAGGCACGAGGGATTAGGGAAACTGCTGCAAGTATTTCCCCTCAAATAATTCTTCATAATGTGGAAATTGATAATTCCGTTAATGATGGTGTTTACTTTTATCGTCCGGGGTCAAACTTATGGGCGTTTAATTGTTCTTTCCACCATAATGTTAATGGTCTTACTGGTGCTTCTAACGCAAGAGGTGGGTTTTACCTCACACGGTGCGCAGTTTATCATAATACCAGTGCTGGGATTAATGATAGAAAAGGTGGTCGTCTTATTGATTGCCTTGTTTATCGAAATTTGAATTCTGGTGCTGTGTATTCTGGGAATGATTGGTGCGAAATATTTGGAACCGTTTTTGCGTTCAATACTAATGATGGTTTAAATTTCTCATCAGGAACAGGAAGAGTTATTCTTGAAAATTCTATATTTAGGAGCAATGGCGGATATGGGATTAATACAAATACCGGTGGTATTCATGCCTTCTTTTCGGCACGAAACAACTGTTCAAACAATAATACATCTGGGCATATTGATATAAATGGGGGGACGTTACCGGGAACAGATAATATTACTTCTGACCCGAAGTTTGTGAACGAGGGTGATGGCACCGAGGACTTTGCTTTACAGTCTGATTCTCCTTGTCTTGCAGCAGGAATTGATTCGGGGATATGGTAAATGCCAACCACTTTTAGGGATATTGGTGCAGTACAATACACTGGAATAGATATTGGAGCTGTTCAAGCAGAGCTTGTAAGTGGTTCTACTTATACTTTAGCAGTGGCTTCAGGTGCCTTGACAATAGATGGTACTGTAGTAGGACTGCTATCTACAAGAAAGCTTGCAGTGGCTTCTGGAGCGTTGACTATAGACGGAACTGCTATTAGTCCCTTGGCGGATAGAACTATTGCAGTTACTACTGGGGCATTAACTATAGACGGTACGGCGGTTGATTTAATTTCAGCTAGAACAATGGCTGCAGCTTCTGGTGGATTAACTGTTGATGGGACTGTAGTACTTCTTGAGTATGGTAGAGTTATAGCAACGGTGCCTGGCGCTTTAACAATAGATGGCACAGCAACTGTACTAAAATATAGACATAATGTCTTCGGTCATAGACATGGTATATTTCCTGGGTTTATTAGATAGGAGCTGCAATGGAGCTTAAAGATGAGAATAAGGCTGAAATTGAGGCGTTGGTTACAGCGCTTAGGAATCATCATGCTTAGTGATAAAGACTTACTAATCAGCGACCTACTTGATGACCTAAAAGAAGATGAGGGATTCCGTGCGTTACCTTATGAAGATACTGTTGGGGTGCTTACTGTTGGCTATGGTCATAATCTTGAAGAACCGTTATCTCAATATGGAGCCACAGCACTCCTCCGAGATGACATCAGAGATGCTATCAGAGATGTGATAAGTATATTTCCTGAGTTTTACTCTTACAGCAGTACCCGCAAAAGAGCGCTGGTTAACTTGATGTTCAACATCGGCAAGACTAGATTTCGAGGTTTCAAAAAGATGATCGCGGCAATTCACAATGATGATTGGGCATTAGCTTCCGCTGAAGCCAAAGACTCAAAATGGTATACGCAGGTTGGGCGAAGAGGTCCTAAAGTGGTCACACTGTTAAAGTAAGGAGTAGGAGATGTTTGAGACAATTCTAGCTGTTGTGAAAGGAGCAGCACCATTTCTGCTTGATCTTGTAAAAGATGGTGGCTCGGCTATTTTAACTCCTCAGGGTGCTGGTGTTACCTTAGGTGTTGCTGTTCTCGCATACGTTCAAGAGCGGTTCGATAACAACCAGGTCAAGGCAGTTATTACAGCTCCTTTCCGAGCTCTTGGCTTTGCATTGTACAAGCTCTTGTTTGCCTTTGGTGTAACAGTAACAGCTGGTGCCTCGAAGTGGTCTATTACAAAAGGATTATGGAACAAATATATTGAGCCATTCGTGATTGACCTACTTGACATCGTTTTCAATGGTCTGATTGATGGTGTAGAAATAGTACTCGACAAAATTCGGGATGGTCTCTTTGCCGGACTAAGGTCTGATAACGAATAAGGGAGTGGTAAATGGAGGCTCCATTAGCAAGTGTGATAATCACAGGCATCGGCGGTGTTGTAATTGCAGCCTTAAAGTTCACTGGCAAAGGCAATGGCAAGCCCTCGATGCAGCGACGAGCGCAAGATATCCCTCTAGACTGTCCCGCACACTCTGGATTAGTATCAACGCAAGAAGCACAGCATGATGACATAATTGAAATAAAGGATGATGTAAAAGAGCTACGAAAAGGTCAGGGCGAAATTAAAACTTTGATAATGCAGAAATTGTAAGGAGGTAGATGAAGTGAATCCTAGAGAAGAATCGGCAGCAGTTGCCGAACGAGGTGGGCATATTTTGACTGAGCTTGAGCGTGTAGGAGTGCTCGGCAAAGGTGTTGGTGGAGAGACCAACTTTGTAGCTCATGAAAACACAGCTATTATGGTTGGCAGGCTCTATACTGAGTTCACGCCGAAAGGCGGTGTAAAGCAGCCAATGAAGCTGGAGAGTGAACGCGTTATTACTAATGTTTTCGCTGAACTGCTTGTTGATGCAATGCAAGCAATTACAGCGCCAGCTGCTTATATGCAAAATATCAAATATCACTCAAGTGGAACCGGTGGCGGAGCCGAAGCTGTTGGTGATGCGTTTGCTACCTTAACAAATGCACATGGCATAATCGTTGGAAATCAAGGCGAAGCAAGTTCTAAAGTTTATCAGTCAGTTGCAACATTAACATACACTGGTTCTTTCACGCCACAGACTGAGCATATAATCATGGCTGAAGCAGATGGTGGTAGCGCTGTAGACCGTTCGCTTATTTCATCGCAGGCAGTTGGAAATGGTGATACAATAACATTTACCTATACTTTGACTGTCGCATCGGGTGGTTGATAAATGGCTACATATGTTACAACACAGCCAGCTACTAGTATAACAGCTTATTCAGCTGTACTCAATGGCACTATGCACTCAGAGTATGGTGATGAATATGCAAAGTTTGAGTGGGGGCTGAGGTCGGTTGGATTCACTGATGAGTCAGACCCTGAACCTGAGTTCGATGAATTTAGTTTATATATCGATGGGTTAGGTCCAGGAACAGAGTACCAATTTAGAGCTGTATATGATTGGGGCAGTGGTGAGGCTCCTGGGAATACAAGGTTCTTTAATACTTCAGCTGTTCCAACAGATGATTTTGATGCATCGGGAGCCGGCTCACTTGGGCTAAGTGGAAATGTTACGCAGCAATATACTCGAACCCAGAAAAACTATTTTAGATATCCGGTTGGGGTACTTACTCCCACAGGAGCTGTAGCTCCAATTTATGTAGATGAGCCTGGTGTTTTTGTGCGAGCTGTAGGTGGTACGATAACACCAGCAGGCGCTATAGAACGACGCTTAGGAATTGATTATCCTAAAGCAGAGGACGGCACTTTAGGACTTGCTGGAGCAGTTTCTATTGTACATGTCGCAGCGGCGCAAGCATTTGATAGAGCTGTTGCTGGGGCACTAAGCTTCTCTGGAAACTTACCAAATATTCAACATTTTGTATATGTACCAACGGAGGGTACACTAGTGGCTGGGATAAGAGACATTTACATTGAACAGGGAGCTACGTACGCACGCACTCATATATGGAAGGATGCTGACGGTGATGCTATTGACCTAAGTAACTATACCTTACGCGGCAAAATTCGACCATATAAAGGTAGTTCTACTTTGATAACTGACTTAACTGTAACCGCAACTGCTGTAACTGGAGTTTTTATAGTTGCTCTTACAGCTTCACAAACAACGGCTTTGAGCTTTATCAGGGGCTTCTATGATGTAGAGGCTGTCTTGGCTGGTGCAGTCAGTCGGCTGATCGAAGGTAACGTTTTCCTCTCAGAAGAAGTAACGACATGAGACTGGTAAAGCATAACGAGCCCATGCGGCGGATTTCTGAAGATGATACTTATGTTATTATACAAGAGCCTATACAAACTGTCGTTATTGTTACAAATGCTCCACATGGTGAAACGGTAATTTCGGAGATACAATCAAGTGGATCATATACTTAAGTAACTTATCCAACATTAAATAACGCATAAGCAAGGAGAAGTTAGATGACTGACAAATGTTCTGAGCGCAGACCTTATTTACGCGCTATCATTCAGATGATGAATAAGCTTAATCAAGCAAATGAGGATGCATCACGTATTGAGACTTTAAGTGGTGATGCTCCAGGCTCGGTTGATACATCTGCGCTTATGGCTAATATCTTAGCTGGTGCTGGTGCTGTAGGCGGCTATTCAGCTGACGGTGACAATACACTGACTAGTGAAATTGTCCAGGCTTTAAAAGCGCTTGACTGGGCATATGAAGCAGAATGATATCACCTGTTAACATGCCTGAGTTACCTCAGGGGCTTGACGCAGAGACTATCGATATCTTGGAAGCCTGCTGGCTAAGCACGGAGACGTTTTGCAAGGTCTTTATGCCGGAGACGTTTTATAGACCATTTAACAGCATTCACCGGCAGATGTTCGAGGTGCTTGATGATAACAAAATTCAGAAGCTAGCGATTGCTGCACCTAGAGGCTTTGGCAAGACTAGTCTCTTTAACAAAGCGTTTCCAGCGAAGAGGATACTCTTCCTTGACAGCCGATATATCATTCCTATATCAGCGTCCAGCGGTGCTGCCGTCGAGTACTCCGACAACTTAAAGAATGAGTTGCTTAGCAACGAAGTTATCAGGGATATGTTCGGCTCAATCAAAGCAAAGGCAAGCACGAAAGACGTCAACGATCCTTTCTCGACGCTGGCATGGGTAACATCCAACGGTGTTAAGGTCATGCCTCGTGGCGCAGGACAACAGCTACGTGGAAGGGTACATGGGATATATCGCCCTGACCTATTTGTTGTTGATGATATTGAGGATGATGAGGGTGTTGAGAGCGAAGAGCGGCGGTATAAGCTTGCTCGGTGGTTTGCCAGTGCTCTTGAAAACACAGTGAATGTAGCGGCTGACAACTGGCGCATTATTGTTGTAGGCACGATTTTGCATGAGGATTCGCTACTTAACAACTTACTTAACAAAGAGATGTATCCGGACTGGCATACGATGAGGATTGAGCTCTGCGACGATGATTTCGTAACGCGCTTTCCAGACTGGATGTCGACAGAACAGGTGATGAAACTTGCCGACAGCTATCGTGCACGTGGGATGATGGACGTATTTTACCGAGAGTATCGGAACATCCCGATTTCACTAGAAGACCAGGGATTTCGTCCTGAGTACTTTAGCTACTATACTGACATCAATAGCCCTGACTATCGTACGGAGGGGAGCTTAAATTCTGACCCGAACGTGATCACCATCATTCTTTCTGACCCTGCACGAACGATGAAAGCCGGCAGTGCCATGACAGCAGTTGTTGGCGTGAGTGTAGATACAGTAAAAGACAAATGGTATGTTCGGGATGTTGTAGAAGCTAAGATGTCACCTGATGAGCTTTACAACTGCAAGTTTGATATGGCTGAGCGCCTTTGTGCCCTGGTACTAGCACCTGAAGTAACTGGCTTGAATGAATATATTACATTCCCACTAAAGAATGAAATGATCCGACGAGGTAAATTTTATCATATAGTTGAAGTAAAGCCAAGGCAAGGTAAGACTGGACCAAAGCGTGCTGCAGGGCTTATTCCGCTTTATCGCAGCAAGCGCATTTTACATAACAAAGCCGTGACTGGTAAGATGGAGCGGTTGCTCTTGCAATTCCCTAGACCTGAGAAATGGGACATCATCGATGCTCTTGCCGGAATGATTTTTGTACTAGAAAAAGGGGAGCAGTACTTTAGCACGGGTGATTTATTAGCGCCATCAGAAGATGAGTATGCAGTTATAGATTATGATCCGCCATTGCAGCGTAACATGATACCAATGACGTAGGAGTCTACATGCCAATCACGATAACAGGTCAGTTCAACAACAACATTAAGTCTATAACAGACCCATCTACAGATTACAAGTATAATTATCCTTATAGACTTAAGTTAAAGCCTGGCACAGAACTACATAATAAGCTGGTCAAGATGGTTTTAGAACGTGCGCAGGAAAGCCGTTCGGCAATGTCTGCACGCTACGACTCATGGCGAGCTATTGATAAGAAGCTTACTGCTTATATTGACCTGACAACTGAGGAAGAGACTTTAAAAGATAAGGATATCAACAAGCCGCTGTCTATCGTAGTTCCTACAATGTATGCTGCGCTAGAGACTTTGCTGACTTACCTAGTGACTGCTTTCTTAGATGACCCAATCTTGAAGTATGAAGGCTTTGATGACCAGGACGTTGTTGGTGCAGCTTTGATGGAGTTGCTTATCAGCAATCAAGCCCTGCGGTCTAAGCTCGGTCTGCGTATGCATACATGGTTTCGTGATATGCTGGCATATGGCTTTGGCGCAATCGTTCCGGCATGGACGTATGAGCTAGGTTATAAAACCAGAGTTGATAACAGCTTTGTTGCACAGGCGACTAACTTCCTAACTGGCTCTGAGCGCAAAACTAGGGAAGAGGTCATCGCTTATGAGGGAAATGATTTTTACAATATTGATCCTTATCTTTATTTTCCTGACCCTAACACGGCTATTCCTGATGTAAAGCGCAGCGACTATCAAGGCTGGCTGGTGAAAGAAACTTATACATCAATCATCAACAGGGAAAGGACTGATGGCAGGTATTTTAATGGGCAATACTTACGGCATATTGATGGGCGCAGCGCTCTTGGACTTGACGAGTCTCTGCGTGATCGGTTCAAGGTAAGTCCTTATACTAACACTGTCGGCAATCAGTCGATTCATACGCTGTATTTTTATATCAACCTTATACCAAATGAGTGGGGATTAGGCAGAAAGACTGTTCCAGAGAAGTGGGTCTTTGGAGTATCTGGTGATGCAGTGTTAGTATGTGCTTATCCATCAGAGCTTAACCATAATCAATATCCGGTTGCAGTGATAGCTTCAGAATATGATGGTTACACGGCTGCTCCAATCTCACGCTTAGAGATGGTCTATGGCTTACAGGAATATATCGATTATCTTTTTAACTGTTATGATGATAAAACAGAAGTCTTAACCTCAGACGGATGGGTTGGTTTTCCGGATTTAAAAGAGTCTGATAAAGTAGCTACAGTTCTTCCTGGTTCATTAGAGCTTACTTTTGAGCAGCCAAAGCAGCTATTCGAGTATGACTATGATGGTACTCTTATCCAATTCAAATCTTCACGGATGGATGTATGTGTAACACCAAATCATAATCTAGTTGCTAAGAAGCGTTATAAAGGCGAGTGGGAATTTCTTCCTGCATCCTTTGTTGCTTTGAATGCTAAGAATGAGTATAAAACTTTAGGGAACCTTTCATGGGAAGGAGAACATCTTCCTAAGCCAATAGTTATTGAAGAACCTGGCTATGATTCTGTCGAAATCCCCGCTGTTTTTATGGTTGACTTTCTTGGCTGGTTTGTTTCAGAGGGTAGTATAACACACGGGAAGCAAAGCGGCTCATATACGATGGCTATTAAGCAAGTAGATAGAGAGAATGCTCAGCGCATTGATGATTTAATGGATGCTTTACCTTTTCATGTAACTCGCTATTTTGATGAAAAGAAAGAGGCTTGGACTTGGAGTATAACACATAAAGGTTTATACAACTGGCTCAAGAAAAATTGTTATATAGAAGGAGGTACGCATAGCGAGCATAAAAGGATTCCAACTTTTGCAAAGAATCTAGATACTTTCTATCTTGAGCGCCTGTTTAATAATGCTATGCGAGGTGACGGAAATTGGCATGAGTCTCCACATGATAATCTTGGACGTTATGCTTCAAAGAGTAAACAACTGATAAATGACATGCAAGAGATAGCTCTTAAACTTGGATACTTCTCACATGTTCATGTTTCTACAGCTAATGGGCTTCCTTTTTATAGTCTTAACATTTCTACAGTAGATACCTTCCCAGCAATAGCTGAGAGGAACTGCTCACTTGTTGATTATAAAGGGAAAGTTTACTGCTTTGAAAACTCTACGCATATTACAGTTACTAGACGCAACGGCAAGATTGGCATTCATGGTCAGTCTCACATTGTCAACGTGCGTAAGGCAATCAACGATGTGTTTGTAGTTGACCCTCAGCGTATCAACTTGAACGATGTGCTTAATCCCTCCGCTGGTGGTGTTATCAGAACTCGTAGGCAGGCTTGGGGAACTGGTGTTAAAGACGCGATTGAGCAGTTAAAGGTCACCGACATTACTCAGGCAAGTATTCAAGAAGCTTTGCAGCTTGGCAGGTTCTTAGATATGGCATCTGGTACTACAGATGTTCTCAAAGGCGACTTTCGGCAGGGCGAGCGCATCAGTGCAACTGAATACCAGGGTACGAAAGGAGCTGCTCTCACCCGCCTCGAGCGCATGGCACGGGTTGTTGGGATGCAGGGTGTGCAAGACCTGGGAACCTTATGTGCCGAAAACACGCAGCAGTTTATGTCTCAAGAAACTTACGTCAAGATCGTAGGTCGGCATGAGGAGTTGTTGAGGGCTGAATATGGAGACAACCAATATGCCTTAGTTGGTCCGATGGATATCTTAACCAACTACGACATCGTGCCGAGTGATGGCACTATTCCAAATTCTGGTGACCCACAGCAATGGCTGGCGATGTTCCAGACGATGGCTTCAAATCCAGAGTTGCTAAATGAATTTGATATTGTTCGTGTATTTAAGCATTGGGCTAGACTCAGCGGTGAGAAGAACCTCAATGATTTCGTCAAGTCTAGAAGCGTACGTGCTGATGTGCGCCCGGCTGAGAGTCTTGAGTCTGGCATTCAAGCCGGAAATATAGTACCCTTGGAGGAGCTCAGCAATGTATAATAAAGTACCTGAGGAAGAACAGATAAAGTATAGTCTATCTATTTTATCTACTGCGTCAGAACTTAAGTTAGCAACAGACACTCCATTCTGGAAAGATGTAACTACAATAATCAATCGCAGCATTGTAACCGCCCGTGATAATTTAGAGCATATGGGTAAGGAATATCAAAGGGAGGATATGGCATTTACACAAGGACAACTTGATGCATTTCGTAGCATGTTAGCTTTACCTGATCAAATACTTAACGCTATTGTAGCCATTAAGGCTGAAAAAGAAGAAGAGGAGAAACGCAATGAGCGACCAGAATGATGACCTTGGTGCCCAGTTAAGAGGAATGATTAATGGCACCGCTTCGGAAGAGGGTGAAGAAAATGTCTCAGCGGCTTCGGACGAAACAGAAACGCCTGCTGAAGGTGCAGAAGAAAAGGAAGGTGCGGCTGCTGAAGAGTCTGCAGCGGAAGAAAGCGGTGATGACCCTGCTGAAGAAGAGGCAGGTGAAGGGGAAGAAGCTAGTGAAGAGGAATCAGGAGACGAAACAGGAGCTGAAGAAGATGCAGGAGACGGCGGAGGAGATAGACTCGCAGCTGTTGAAGCTCAGTTAACTGAATCAAACGAACGGATTGATCAGCTAATTGACTATATTAAAGTGCTGAAAGAGCAGACTCCCAAGGCGGAGCCTGAGAAGCTTCCTGATCCTGAGTATGTAGAATCACCATTTGTAGCAAATGAAGAAGAGCTAGGTGAGATTACTAGCTCAGTTGACTCGTATAACAAGGCAATGAATAAAGCAGCAAAGTACGGCATGGCATTGGCAGTCGAACACTTTAATAAAGTGATGCCAGAGATGGTCTCGACAGAAGCAGCTCGGTCAATCGACACTGCTCTATTAGTTCGTGACTTTTACAAGGCTAATACAGACCTAAAAAGACTAGGTCCTGGTTACATGGGAAAAGTCCACGACGTATTTACAGAGCTACAGAAGAAGAATCCAGGAGCTACTACTGCGAACCTGATGAGCAGACTTGCGAAAGAAGTTCGGCTGAAACACAAGCTACCACCACTGAAGCGTAAAGGCGATCTTAGCAAGCAAATTCCACCTGTACCTGGTTCTGGAGGTGCTCCACGAGGAGACACCAAGACAGAGAATACGTTAGGGGATGAGCTGAAAAAGATGGAAGCCGCTCGGTAACAGCTTACATGCTTTCTTGTAACTAAGTCTTTTAACTTTTAAGGAGATTTTTGATGGGAGATGTACTTACACCGAGACCTGCAGGAGATACGCAGAGAGACTCGGATCGTAGAGGAATGATAGCTTATCACTCATCGGCTGATGGGTTGACCTATTCCTTAACTCAAAATATTCGGCACTTGATGGTGACTACGACCTCAGCTGGTACTGTTGTAGTTACCTTGCCGCCGGTCGCTGAATCCGCTGGAAAGTGGTTCACGGTTGTTTGTGATGTTCGCGCGACTGGTGATGTTACGATTAATGACTACGGGGATGATGCCGATTTCACTAGCCGTACGCTTGATGCGGCAGACGAATTTTGTATGTTCTTTAGCACTGGCGTACGATGGTTGGCTATTGTCACTGCTGACCAAGTACTGTAAGGGAGGGAGCTAAATGCGTAACCTCAGAGATATGCGGCAAGCTGCACGGTATGTGTCTACACGAGCATACTTGAAGCAAGCCCTACCTTACATCATTGGAACCTGGTTCTTCGTAGACCCTACAGATGGAGCAAATGGTCGCAGTGGTCAAGACCCTGACGCGCCGTTGGCAGATGTAACAACTGCTTACGGCAAATGCACTGATGCACGTGGAGACGGCATTTGCGTATTCTCGCGTGACGATGGCACATCTGCATCAACAACCTCTTATAGTACTGCTGTACTTGATTGGGCTAAGCACGGTATTACTATGATCGGCATTTCGTCTGGATCACCGTATGCTGGACGAGCCAGGATTGCTAACAACACATCTTCACTGGCTCTTGCTTACTTGATTGACTTCCAGAGTGCAAATAACCGAATCCTTAATATGCACATCGCAAATTATGGTTCTGGTGCTGGAGCACTTGGTGGTACTATTTTATCTGGTAACCGCAATTATTTTGGCAACTGTCATCTTGTAGGTGGTGGACATGCTACACCAGGTATTGAAATCCTTTCGAGCAATTTAACACTAACTGGTGATGAAAACTTCTTTGAAGATTGTATCATTGGCACTGATACATATAACAAGGGAGACTCCGCTGGTGGCGACCTCATTCTTAATGGAAATGGGGCTCGAAATTATTTCAAGAGCTGCGAGTTTAGGAATAAACGAAGTGCTGGTACTACAGCCGGCGCTATTAATATTCTTGGATCAGGAGCTGGTATCACCCGTACGATTATTTTTGATGACTGCTTCTTCCACTCATATAGAGATGGAAATGTTCCGGCGCATGCAACCGTAATCATTGGTACTGCGCCGAATAACGGAATCATCGTTTTCAAGAATTGCTTACGTATGGGTTATACTGACTGGGGTGCTGTTGCAATGACTACACGGTGCGTTAACAACCTCGGTCAAGGTCACGAAGCTGGTGGCGCTATGGTTGCGGCTAACCCGTCATAAGGAGATGAATGATGACTGATTTTTCGAATTTCGTTACTCCTCCGGTTGCGGAAGCTGCGGAAGCTGTAGCAGCTCCACCGCCAGCAGTTGAAGCAGAGGAAGTTGCACTACCAGAAGCGGAAACAACGGGAGCAGTTGCTCCTGCTGAAGATGAAGTTGATGAAAAACCTGAACCTTTTACTAAAGTCGTGGAATCAGAGCTCCTTGTTCCTGATCCCTATCCTGAACCCGATACTGAAAGTGCCGAGATAGTAGAGCAAGAGGAGCCGTCAGAAATGGCAGCTGCTCAGTCAGCCGTGGCAGATAGTATCATGGCGCCGGAGGCATTTGAAGATGCTTTTGGCATTAAGATTTCTGCTGAAGGGAAATTGTTAGATGGCTAATACCTATTTTGTCGGCATGAGAGCGGATGCAGACTTAGTTTCTAATGAGCGTCCGCAAAGTTGGCGAGAGGGAATCCTCCGCCTTTACCCTAATGGTATGGCTCCATTGACGGCTCTTACTGCGTTAATGCCTACCGAAAAAGTCACCGATGCATATTACCATTGGTGGCAGAAATCGCTTCCTGCGCAGAGGGCGACAGGCACAGCAAACGCTTTCATCTATGACGAAGTTACCTTTGCTACTGCGTACAGCGGTAGTGGAGTTGCTGGTCAGACTGTTTATGTTAAGGTTACGACAGCAATCGCGAAGGAGTTTCGTACAGGTCATACTGTCTTGCTTAGAGACGCTGACGATCCGTATGTTGATGTTGTTGGTAGAGTTACGAATGTTGTAGCTGTCGACGGCACATACAGCGCGATTTCGGTCTATCTGCTTGAGGCTGATGACAACGCATCGGCAACGACCGGAAACGATTTGCAGACTGCAGATACTATCCTCGTCGTTGGTAATGCGAACGCGCAGGGTGCAACACGCCCAGAAGCCATCTCGTATGGTCCTGAGCAGCGTAGCAACCGTACCCAGATTTTCCGCACATCACTCGACCTGTCTCGTACGCTGATGGAGACCAAGCTCAGAACTGAGGATGCCTATCAAGCAACCAAACGTGATACGCTTGAGCTTCATGCAGTTGAGATAGAAAGATCGTTTATGTTCGGGATTAACACTACTGGCACTGGTGATAACGGAAAGCCGATTACATACACTGAGGGTATCGTGAATACTATCAAGTCGTATGGAACGGTGGATGCGTATAACCTTGATACAGCCGCAGCCTATGCTGGCAAAGATTGGCTCGATCGAGGCGACCGCTGGATCAATGAACTGCTTGAGCTCATTTTCCGTTTCGGCGGCAGTGAACGGCTTTGTTATTTAGGCAGTGGTGCGATGCTTGGAATTCAGAATCTTGTTCAAGAACTTGGACTCTGGACGTTGAATAAAGAGACTAAGTTTGGGATCAAGGTTACTGTATGGCAGACAGTGTTTGGTGATATCATGCTGAAAACCCATCCACTGTTTTCCTATGAAGCTACTACTCGGAACGCCATGCTCTTGTTTGAACCGAAGAACATCCGGTATAAGTACATTACGGATACTCGGTTTGCTGCAGATTCTAACTATGGTAAGGGCGGTGGATCAGGGAAAGATGGTAAGGAAGAGGACTGGCTTACAGAAGCAGGACTTGAGATGCACTTCCCTGAGACTGGCGCTTGGCTCACCGGCGTTGGGCTTAACAACAGTGTGTAATCGATAACCCTATAACCTGATCGATTTGGGAGGGTGCTTCGGTGCCCTCTCAACTTATCCGTTATTTAATGTCGCATAAGTGAGGTTATTATGAACCTGCTTGAAATACGCCAGAAGTTTATTCTGTTATCTGGTAGGGAAGAATTAGCAACTGAGACAACTGTTCCCTTTGATACAGACGCGGCTGGTGATAATACACTTGGAGCTGATTTCTTTATCCAATCTGCTTGTCGAAAGCTTGATAAGAAGATAGACAATCCGCAGACGTTGGCATATCATACGATGTCTTTGGCAGTCGACGCGGTTGATGTTATTATGAAAGACTGTAGAGCAGTTGAGAAAGTCTATTATCTTGACAGCGATAGCGAGCGAGTGCCGCTAGATTATCTTAAAGTAGATGAAGCAATCGACGAGTACCCGAAGCTTGATGATACTGACAGCGGTGATCCTACACATTATGTAATTTATCCTTTGCGTACGATTGCTAAATTTCCTGTACCTAGCATTTATTCTGACCTGCTCGGAGTTAAAATCCTGCCACCGACTGATACTGCAACTAGCATCATAGTCTTCGGCAAGTTTAGCTCCCTAATGCTTGTCAATAATGAAGATGAAAACTATTGGTCGATTGAGCAGCCAGAAGTGCTGATACAGGCGTCTTTACAGGTCTTGGAAGGCTTTTATAGAAATACACAAGGTTACAAAGACTACGGCATGCCTGTTGCCGAGAGCTTAGACGGTATTGATAAGGACATGGTTGAGCAAGACTTCAGTGACATACCTTTACAGATAAAGGGCTGAGTTATGGAAGATAGAATACGGCGGAGACCTTATCGAGATGCGTCTGTACGCAAGAAGCGCATGGTAGATATTGAAGCTCGGAAAGAGAAACGGAAGGAGCAGCTGGAAGCAAGAGCTAAACTTAGGAACGAAACCTGCTTTGCTTGTAGTAGTAGAAAGGATGTTTCTATTATTCGTGTTGGCTCTACCTACCCGCTTTGCCGAGAACATTTTAAGAAAGTATCTGAGTTTGTTTTAGGTCTTACAGCGGAGGAACTTGATGCAAGAGTTTCAACTACCGATAGCTGAGATGTTGACAAAGGGCATGAGACCTGATACAGACGCTAGAGGGTTTTTGACTCAGTGTAAGTTTGCTCGTAGTACGCCTTATGGCTTGAAGATGCCGGAGGCTATTACTAATCCCTTTTCGGCAACTAAGTTTACTACGTTTCCAAATAAGCAGCTTCTGCGTGGTAACTCAGTTACATTGCTGGCTGGTAGTACAACAGTTGAGGAAGTTACAGAAGGCTCGCCATGGACTACGGAGCTGCTTAGTACAGGAACGATTACAGCGGGCGACATCTGGCAGCTTGTTGATATGCATACTGCATGGATGCTGCTGAATGGAGCAACAGTAGTTTACAAAGATAATTCTAAGGGAATGTTTAATGAGTCGCAGCCTGTTATAGCTACGACTGCTACTGATATAAATGCTGGAACCTATTTCAAGGGCAGAGTACTGCTCGGCGGTTTTGATCCAGATAACTATTGGTCAGATGACTGGCAGTCAGCTATCAAGCATTATTCTCAAGCCTTTCCTTTTGCAATAGATGATACATCACTTGGCTATGGTAATAACTTTGTCTTTTGGAGCACCATAGGTGGCGGAGACGTTTTCCAGCTGTTTAATTTTAAGCAGTCAGTTTATGGTAACATAAGGGAAGACCGTTTACATGATCCTAATAATCCGATGTTCATGGAGCTCTTACAGCGGAATGAGCTTGGCTTAGCGCCGATGCCGTGGCAAGGGTTAGTGATGATAATGAAACCTCTTAACAATGGAGTAGCTGTATATGGAGCAGATGGAATTGCAATCCTTACTCCAGCCAATATACCGTATCCAACTTTTGGAATTAACTCTAGAGCACGATTTGGTATCGCGGGACGGGGATGTGTTGCAGGCAACGAAGAGATGCACGTTTTCGTCAGTGCAACTGGAGAGCTCTGGACACTCACTGCAGATGGTGTTCTCACTAAATTAGGATATAAAGAATATATTTCTAAGTTGCTGGATTATGATATCGTTGTAAGCTTTGATGAAGTTGAAAGTGAGTATCATATTTCTGGTAAGAATACCGGTGGTGAAGCCTTATCCTTTCTGCTTTCGAAGAATGGACTTACACAAAGTCCTTACCAAGTTACCTCAGTTTGCCAAACGGCAGATGGATTGACTGGTGTTTTTAGTGAGACAGATAATGTTGATGTTATTATTACAACTGATTCTATTGACTTCGGTGATAGAGAGTTCAAAACTATTACACTGATCGAACTTGGACTAGTAATAGAAACTGAAGCAACAGCGCAGGTAGCTATCCAGTGGCGGAATAAGCCGAGCGAAGCATTTAATCAGACTGTTTGGGTAACTGTTAATAGAGAAGGCTTTTGCTATATCCGCAGTACTGCACATGAGTTCAAAATACTAGTAACTGTAAATAATTATGCAGACTTTGAGCTTTCTTACATAAACATACATTGGCAACCATCCGGTCGCCGAACTAGAAGGGGGCTAAGTGCTGACCAAGCTAGACAGTAAACAGATTGCTACTTTTTGGGATGATATAAAGAAGCATTTAGAAATAGGTTTACTACCTTATGTTGATGTTACGCCGGAAGGGATGTTGTATATACAAGAGTCACTGCTGAAAGATGTAATGCAAGCATGGGTTTCATATGAAGGAGATGCTGAGAACATTGATGTGAAAGCGATAGTTACAACTACGGTTACAATTGATCCAGCAAGTCAGTCACGGTCATTAATCATTTATAGCTTGTCTGGGTATGATAATATAAGTAAAGAGCTTTATCTAGAAGGAATGGAAGGACTTAAACAATATGCGTTATCTCGTAAGTGCACTAGTGTTGTGGCTTATACTAGTATTCCTAATGTTGAGAAGCTAGCTGTTAGGCTTGGTGCAACTCGGACAGCGCTGTTAGTCTGGAGGTTATAATGGGAGGTTCTGGAGGCGGCGGAAGTGTAGAAGTAATTGACCATCAGCGAATAGCACACTCACTGCTTTTGCTAGGTCATACAGGGCATAGTGGCGTAACTAGCAGATTTGCGTGGGATGGTGCAGAGCCTGTCGATGAAGATTCAGTTGAAGCTTATAATGCAGAAGGTAACTTTGATGATAATCCATCAGCTCTGCGTTTTATTATAGATAGCGGTATAACGTTATCAGGTGGTAATCCTTACGAAGGTGTTAGCGGCTATGATCCGTCAAGTGACTTATCAGAGGTCGAAGCTGCATTAGGAAACCTGAAAACAGCTATTGATGCGATTGACCATGATGTGGATTATAACGCTGACGTCGAGACGGCAAGAGCCAAGGCTGATACAGTTGTAGAGCAGCTAGATGTCAACGGCATTGTTTCGCAGATTCTTACGAGTGCATTAGCAAGCGCGACTGCAGCAATTACCTCAGCCTTAGCAAATTCTTATACGGCTGTAAAGCTCGTAACTGATGATGCAAGCACACGAGCTACCTCGATGGGAAGCGCAGCTAGTTCAAATATTCTAGGCAATGCTATTGCTGAGGCGCGAAGTATCTACGGCGAGGCAATAACAGAAGTTGCAGCTACAGCTTCTACATTCGATCCGGCTGTTGATGCAATTATGCAGCTGGCTTTCACGATTGTTTCAGCGGGTGCTGATGATGTTATCCAAGAGGCATTTGCTAATGCTGCAGCGTTCAGTAGCAGTGGAGCGATTAATGATGCAGTAGATGCTTACGAGGCTGAGACATTGCCGGAATACTTAGCTGCAACTAATCGGCTGGCGGCAGGTGCTGCAGATGTCAATGCTGTGCAGACAACTACGTTTATCCTTGGTATGGCAATACAGGGCTCTGAGCGGAGTAAACAGATCGGTAGGAAAAGGTCAGAGCTGCAACTTGAAGCTTTCCGAAGTGTCTTTGCTAGCTTTACACAGTTTAACATAACAGTGCTTGGACAATATCTTAGCACGCATGCACAGGAGCGAGCTAGTAATATTAATTTAGTTCAGTCATTGACAGCTATTTTGCAAGTTGCATCAGGGACTGAATTAGAAACCCTGCGAACATTCTTTGCTGGTGATCTTGATATGACAAGAGCAGCTTCAGCAAATTGGACTGGTATGTACAACGGCGATGAGAATAATTATTTAAACGCTGTTATACGAGCACGGTTACAGGAGAAGGTTGAGCGAGCTAACATGATTCAGTTAGGCTCTTCACAGTTGCTGAACAGGTCTGGACAAGCGTTGTCTGATGAAGCCGGCTATGCTGCGCTGCTTTCTGATGTAAAAAAAGCCAGCATCGTAGCATTGACTGATAGCTATCAACGGGACTTAGGACTCGATGTCCAAGAAGCTAATTGGGATTTGGACTTATTTCAGAAAGCTGGAAACATTATTAGTGCTGTTAGTGGCTCAGTTGTTCAACAACCTGATAGACCAAGCGGTGGGCAAATTGCGTTGTCGGCTACTTTAACTACAGCATCTATTGCTGCTGCATTCTTTGCACCTAATCCAGCAACGATTGCTAACGCAACTGCCCAATCAGCTAAGTTATACGGCGGCCTTGATACAGCAACTCGTAATGACTAAGGAGACTTTAGATGCCAAATAGATTACAGCGTGATGCTGAATACTTTAGGAAAAAAGGCTTGATTAAAGGACTAGCTGGAAGCGCAGCTGAGACTGGGCGGCAGGTAGCTGCGTCTACTAACCAATACCTTAATGTTAGACCCTTTCTTGAAGCTGGGAGTCGCGTGATAAATAAGACAGGTGACTTGACTATGCAAGCATATGGACTGCGAAATAAAGCTGTGTCCAATTTGCTGCTTGGCACTGAAACGACAGGTCGAATACAAGCGACAGGGCAGACAGCTAAGGCTGTAGGGCAGAGTGTTAATCAACGAGCTCCTGCGACCATGCCTACAAGCCTTGATAACCGACTGCTTACGAATAGTCTAAAGGCAAGCCGCGCTGATTTGGAAGGTGCAACTAACATTCCTATAAACTTTTCTGGTCCAGTAACTTCGCGAGTAGGAGACTTTACACCAAGTGCGCCTACATCAGTGGCAACAGCTGAGGGCTTTACTACAGATACTAGAACTCTGCCTAACTTTAATCCTCAGCAAGTTCAAGCAGCTACACCGACAGCTGAGGAGGTTGCACAGAAGCTTCCAGGAACACCAGTTAGTAACCTTAATAGAACTGGCTTTATTTTAGGTAAGCTAGGTCAAGCAGCGATGGGGCAGTTCCAAGAGCATGGCTTAGCGCAGTTAGGTGGTGTTGCTGCAGAACTCAACCGCCGGAACATCGTCAACACCTTTACAAGCGATGTACTGGCTGGTAAAGAACCTGATCCAAAGGCGTTAAGTTTCCTGAGTCCAGAGGAGCGAGTTGCAGCACAGCAGGAAGCTGAGAATGTTAAAGACCGGCAAGCGCAAAGGACTAAGCTTGAAACTGACACATCACTAGCAAAAGAAAAGCTTGCGTTTGATAGAGAGAAGTTTGCTGAAACCAAGCGGCAAGCTGGTGTTGCTGAAGGTCAAGCTGAGCGGCAGATTGGTACGCAAGAGGAAACTGCGGCATCGTTATCTGGTTACCGCGAGGCGATGGTAAAGTTCTACGGGGCTCAAGCAGATAAGATAACTGGAGACCTTGAAAGCTCTGGTCTTCCGTCTGTTACTCTTGACCAGCTTTGGGACTTGGCTATGGCAGCAGGAGATAACCAACCTGATGAAGCCGTAAGGCAGTGGAACATTTTGGTTCAGCAGAACTATCCACAGCTTGCTGCAAGCTTAACCTTACCAGAAGTTGCAGGTGGTGCTGTTGATGAATTTGATGACTTCTAATTAGGAGCCTTTATGCCTTGGAATGATATTATAAACAATCCTAGATTTGCAGGATTGACTCCAGACGAGCAACGCAGCAAAGCAGATAATTACTTTGATGCTAGGTTTCGAGCTAATCCTAAGTTTAAGGACTTATCCTTAACTGAGAGGATCTCTAAGGAAAGAAACTTCTTAGCTACTATCAACCAGGAGCCAGATACCATTGGTGGAGTTAAAGCCCCCTGGCTTAGAGGTATGGCTGCTATCACAAGTATTCCGGCGGGAGCTGCTGAGATTGCCGCAGCCTTTGCACCAACCGACGCTTTGGAAGATGCAGCTATTGACTCTGCTAACTGGCTTCGTGGATTAGAGCAGAGGCTTACTCCTGAGCTAGCTCCGACCGGTGAATATACAGAGTCTATTGACTTCAAAGACTTTGATCCTACTAGCCCACGCAGTATGTTCAATCCTAAACGTGCATATATGACTGTTGCTCAGACTGCTCCTGTTACTGGAGCTTTCATGTTGCCGTATGCTTTAAGTGCCTTTGGTCCAGCAGGTGTGGCAACTGGAGCTGCGTTGAGTTCCTCTATGATGTTCATGGCTGAAGGCGGTGACGCTGCACAGTCGATGAGGGAATTTGAGGAAGAAACTGGAACACAGCTAAATGAAGCACAAAAGAAGGCGACGATACTGGCTGTAGGTACGATTAATACCATCGTTGAAACTATCTCTACCAGAACTTTGCTGGGTAAAGGAACAACTCAGTTAGTCAAGGGCAGGATAATGAAGGCTGTGCTCTCAGGGTTTACTGAGGGGATAGAAGAGTTTATCCAGGAAGGCACACAGATTTTAGCTGAGGTTGGTTATAAAGAAGTGGAAATTGATGATGCTATTAATCGGCTGGCAACTGCAGCTTATGGCGGAACGCTGGTTGGGCATCTGATTGGTACAGCGCGGGAGACGGCTGGGAAGTTGAGAGAGCCAGGAGTGCCAGAGCCACAGCTATTAACACCTGAAGTTACACCTGCTGAGATTGGTGTTCGTACACCAAAGCTTGATACGTTGGTAAGTCAGTTTACTACACTTGCTAGTACAGCCAAAGCTGTCGAGACTCCTAGAGAGCGCGCTAAGGTTGAGACTGCGATGGATGAGACTGGGCAAGCCATTGTTGCTGAGTGGGTCAGAGCAAATCCTAATGATACCGGCGCAGGGCTGGATGCAGTAAAAGAAGAGCTAGTACGCGCAGTCACGCCAACTGATTTCCAGCCTGTTACTAAGGAAGAGATGAAGGCTAAAGTCTTTACCAGAACTCTGCCTGAGACCGGCAAACCTATCAACGTCAAGCTGGAAGGTAGTGTTACTCAGGTAGCAGCCAACAGAGTCTCGCAAGCACTTTCGAGCTTGATAGCTTTGAAACCTGCTTCTGCAGAACTTGCTGCTACGACTACGATTCATGTAACAGCTGCGAATGAGAAAGCCTGGGTTAGTGCTCTAGCTAAGTTCGGCACGAAAACTGGAGTGAGCTATACACAGATCTTGAAGAAAGACCCTGAGACAGCTAAGAAGATAATGAACTTAGCAAAGAAACATCCTGGATTTACCTCACCTGATGGACAGCATATCTTTATCAGGTCACGGAAGGGTACAACAGGGAGCTACTACGGTACGATTTATCATGAGCTGCTGCATAAGCAGGATAAGATTAATGGTACGGTGACTCCTGAGGTTGATATAAAGAAGGCTGAAGTTGATGCGATGACTGATTTTGTGTTGAAGGAGCCAGCCGAGTTTGAGTTTCAGAAAGCTGAGCCACCGAGCGAGCCTAGGATTGTTACAGCAAAAGAAGTAGCTGACAAGAAAATTGATATTAAAACACCTAAAGGAACCTCTATTAATGTAGAGATTATTGGAGACGTAAACAAAACAGAGCTTAACCGCTTTGCTACAGCTTTAGAATGGTTAACAACGCAAGCACCAATGTTTACAAGTCTCGCTTTTGATCGCTCGTTTGCTTTTGATGAAGGACGCGGTTTTGTAGATAGGAGTGCTTCTGTTCCTAGGGTTAAGATAGTCGCTGCGGCTTCTTGGAATAAGGTTGCTGACTTAAATGATGTTACAAGGGAAGCTGGTGGTTTCTTAAATAAACTAACGTATGAATTGGTTATTAGAGAGCAAGCTCATAAGCAAGCCGATTTTGGAAGGATTGCAGATTATGTAGATGTAATAGCACATGAATATCTACATGGTAGACGAGGTGCACGTGGTAGACGATACACAACTGCTAAAGAGATTGCTTTAGAAGAAGCAGCTTCTTATAGATTAGGAGAGACTGTAGCAAGGCGTGTTGGTAAGGAAGCTCCTCATCTTGAGTTCCAGCGAGGCACTGAGCTCACCGGTCCAACCTCAACCATCCTTCTCCGCCTTATCGCCCCTCTGCGCCACTTGTTTCCTGGCGGCATATACATCTCCGAAGGTCGTTTATTCGACGGAGGTACGGAAGTCAACGCAGCAAGGAACCCGCAGACTGGTGCAGTCTACTTCTCAAACAATGTAAGACTTGATACAGCAGGGCACGAGGCTGGGCATGCGATTATAGCTGCGCTGGGCGTAGAGCATCCAGTAGTCCAGCGAGGCTTAGCGATGGTCGATGGAGATGTTGAGCAGCTGCTAAATGTCATTGGAGACTATCATTACCAGCGCACGATGGAGCCAAGTTTGCTGCAGAGAGTTCACCGCTGGATACAGGAAGCATATGCAGCTTTCCGAGATATGCTGGGGCTGGACTTATCGCAGCAAGATATCGTCAGGGTTTTCAATGGGATGATGGAACCGAACACTGAGTTTCATAGTATAGGAACTAAGAGCAGGTTGCCATATACACCGGCGAGGATGCTGGATGAGCTTCAAGATACTTGGCTCAATGCAGTAATCGGCGGGACTCTGAGGATAACGCAGGAAGGTGACCGATACAAGATTCGGTATAACATATCTTACAGGAATGTTGCAACTGAGACTGACTGGCTGACAAGAGAACAGGCGATTGATGAGCTAGAAAGCTCTGCCATGAATTATAACAGGAAGAATAACTTGGATGGCAGGATTGGCTCGGCAATGCTGGAAATACAGCGAAAGAAAACCGTGAAGATAGCTCTCTCAGCAGAGTTTGCTGCCTTCGAAATTCGGCAAGGCATAAGAAAAACTGAAAGCTTACCACGTCCAACAGCCTACCAGAAAGACCTAGAAGCCAAGGCTAAAACTGATGGTGCTAAACGTCGGCAGCCCAAACACAAACGTAGGCATACTGAAGATGCTTACATCAAGCGGCTGAACCTAAGCTGGCGGGCTTGGACAGCAGAGCAGAAGGAACTAGCTCGGCGTAGGTTGGCTGACGTTGAGACTAGTCCAGTAACTAACATGGAGAATGCAGTAGACGATGTTCGTATTATCATGGCGCAGCCTAGCTTGATGGAGGAGATTATGCTGGCTGTTGCAGACCCTATAAAGATCAAGCGGCTTCCACCTGAGTATCGCTTGGCGGCTGACTGGACGCTTGAGGAAGCAGCTGGCGCAGATATGTTTAAGTTGCTGCAAGATAATCCAAGCTTATCTATGCTTGAAGCTATTAAGATTACTACAACTGAAAGTCTTAATTCGATGCAGCGGCTAGGTCGTATACCTGGGCTTGAATTACGAATGCGTAAAGAAAGACCTACTCGGCTGATTAGAACTCTACAGAACTTAGAGCGTGAGCCAGGTCCGAAAGCTGCAAAGAGGCTGCTGGACTTCTTAGAAAGAGGCGACTGGTCTGACCCAAATGAAATAGCTGAGATTGATAGCGACCTGACCAAGCCATCTTTCAGAGACTACTTTAGGTTCTGGTTGAAGGCTAACATGCTTTCTAGTCCTAGACCTAATGAGAAAAACATTTTCAGTAATGCTTTCTACCAGCTTTATAGCATCACCATCGGGAACCCTTCGCGGTTCGTGGTGGATAAGTTTCTAGGCAGCCGATTTATGAAAGCAGCTTTCCAAGACAAGATGTCTGATTACCAGCGGACGACCTACTTCAAGAGTATCCTAGCTGCATGGAAAGCGCCGTTTAGCAAGGGTGCATTTCAGAAAGCTATACGGCTCGGTGGTGAGTCATTGAAAACTGGTAAAGCACCACCAGATGTCTATACTAAGTTTGCTGCCGAGGTAGGCTTCCGTGGAAATCCCTTTGAGCATGAGCAAGTACCTAAGTTCTTGAAGTGGATGCAGGCTCCAGTTGTATTTGGTAGAAGTCCAGCATGGCTGTTGGGCTTACCTTTCCGCCCGTTGGTTGCTGCAGATGTTGCCTTCCGCTCGCTTGCGATGGATTCTAGGGTTGAAGAGCTCAGGACGACGGAGAGCATTCAGCAGAATAAGCCTGTAGGTGAGATTGTGATGTCGGATGAGATGCTCCAGGATGCTAAAGATTACGCTGCTGGTATGGTCTTTATGAAGAAGCCTGGTTGGACGATGCAGACAGCTATGACGCTTAGAGAAAGAGCTGGGATACTTGGCGACATAGTTGTACCGTTCTTGGTTACTAGCATTAACTTGACTAAAGCTGCTGTTCAACGCTTGCCGGGGTTAGGTATTGTTATATCAGGTCAGGCGTTAAAGGATAAAAAATACGCTGAGGTCTTTGGACAGCAGTTAGAGGGGCTAGTCTTTACGCTGCTGGTGCTAGCAACCTACTGGGATGATGATAACTTAACTGGAGCTCCGCCAAAGAATGCAGCCGAGCGTGATGCCTGGTTCCGGCGAGGTATGCAGGCTTATTCTATCCGGTTCCCTGGAACAGATAAGTGGGTGAGTTACCAATACGTTGAGCCTATGAACATCTGGCTTGGTAGCATCTTGGCTTTCAGAGATACAGTGAAAGAAGGGCTGGTAAAGGATGAAGAAAAGGCGTTGATGTTTGCTAATGCAGGGATTGCTGTAACGACTTACTTAGTTCGTACATCCTTCTTAGATAATGCTCTTAGGCTTTATGCTAGAGGTGAGAATGTAATCACGCAGGCGGCTAAAGTCCCAGGGAATTTGGTGCCTTACTCAGCCATGTGGAGGTTCATTAACGACAACCTTGAGCGAGCAACAACTGATGGTAGAACCTTGCGAGAGAGTCAAGACTTCCTTAGCTCGTTTGTGCATACTTTGCCGTTCGGCGATGCTATAAGAGCCAAGTATGGGAACCAGCCAAGAACGCGGCTCAATGCAATGGGTGAGGATATCGTTATTCCTGGAGGTGCGCTGCAACTCTGGATTCCTTTCAGCTGGAGAAGTACAATCCAAGATGATGTCGAAGATGCTTTGAAAACACATACGGTATATCCAGGCTTACCTGGCAAGACGCTTAAGGTTGGTAGAGATGAGCATACGCTCAGCGACCTTGAATACTGGGAATACTGTCAGCTCTATGGTGCGCATACCAAGAAAGAGCTAAAGAAGATTGTTGCTCAGCCTAGGTACAAGCGTGCTAACCCAGAACGCCAACTGGAGTTGCTCAACTCAGCTATCACGAAGGGTCGGAATCGAGCGCGGGTGTTAGCAGTGCGCGCACTTCGGAGGCAAAGAGTTCTTCCAACTGGTCTGGATAGACGTATAAGCCTATGAACAAAAGCGTATGCTTATGACTATTTTGTATGATATTGTAAGCATTTGAAAGCTGGTTCAACCCATCTAGTGCAGAAAGTTCTAGCGTCTTTAGGACTTTTTCTGCTAGCTCTATCCACTTCATGTGAACCGGCGATGTCCAGCAGTCAGCAAAGTTAGCTTCTTTGTGGTAAGTTACACCATCTTCCGGTCCGAGAAGCATCTGGAGTAAGGCTATAAAGTTCTTCATGTCCTCGGTCAGCCCGAAGATTTCCCTGATGTCTGCTTCGGTGAGTTTGCCAGAGTCAACTAAAGCTTGGAAGATTTCGTTATCCTTCATATATTTCTTTCTCCTTTTTAAGCAATCTACCTATGGTAACATAATTCATCTTTTCAAAGCTAGCTGAATAAGGTGGCAAGAACCAATCTTCTATATCAGCGAACATAGGATGGTCACCTGTGATAGCATCGAACATATCCCAATTAGAGCTCATCAATCTTTGGTCTCCTCATCATGGATTGTGCCGATGCGTTCAATAGACTGAAGCGATGCATAATCAAACTGTGTATCACCCAACCATTTACTTTTCCCATCTCTAAATTCTACTATCCAAGTCAGACCATCATAACGCAATTCTCCTTCATAAATATGCCCATCAATATATTTAGCTCTAATATAGTCCCCTGAGAAGAACCAGTCTCCATCATCCCCAACCTTGATACCGAGGTCGAAGGAGTCGTGTTCTATATAGTTTGGGAAATAAAAGTTACCGGAGAAACCTGAATGTTCTCTGATTTGGAGTATTCGCATCTCTGTGCTTTCTACAGGTTTCCTGTTATGATATATCCTCCCATGTTTACGCCACTCATACCCCACAATCTTGCCCTCACGGATTAAACGTAGCATTAGTTCTTTCATCCTTTATAATCCTCATTGTAAATGACCCAGCTTCGGTCGTCGCTGAAACTACAAAACTTCATCATTATCAGCGTTGCTATTATCTCACTAAACTGAGTGTTATTAACATCAGCATGAAACATATTCAGCAACTCTGACCGTGAAACTTTCTTCTTTGATGCTATCAGCCCCATCATCTGCGCTTGTGTAGCAGCCAGCGGATTCATTCCTATACCACGGAATGCATAGGTCATCTTGCGCTCAGTTTGGCTGAGTAAAGCCACTGCCTTCAAGAAGTCCTCTGTTCTTATTATCTTATCTTCTCCTCTCGACGCGCTCATAATAAGAGCTAGTTTAACTGCATGCATTGGTCTACGATCATTATACTTTATAAGCTTTGGATCGGTGATTGCTGGATGCTCATCGTTCAAGAATCTAAACTTTGTGTACTCATCCAGGAACGTAGGGTCTTTTGTGAGCAAGAACTGACCCTCCATAGCACTAAGGACTTCTAATTCCCGCTGGAGCCTGACGAATAACCCAGACGGCAAAGTCGGAAAGATGACTATTCTATCTTTATTATCTTCATAAACAAAGATGGTACGTGATATTAATCCAGCGCCGAAAGCTTCTGGTGGCAAGTTGGTCTGTAACAGTGTTGGCGTAGTAGCTCCAAGCAAGTTTGCCCAGACGTTTACGATGAAGTCATCTTCACGGTGGATGGTTACATATTTGTACCTGTTCCTGCAGTCGAACCAATCGCAGAGCGTCGAAAGCATTGCCTCATCACCACGCTTAAGAAAGACTGTAAGCTCAGGTGATACTATAGTCAGCGAACAGAAGGGTTCTATCGTTTGACCCTCCTTGAAAGTCCTCATGGTTCCTTCCATGATTTTTATCAAAGCCTGCCGAGTTGCTTCATCAGGTGCTAATGTAATACCTACCTTTTCCAGCAAGTCTACCCCAGGTCGAATTGCCGTGCCTTTACGAGCTGCAGGCGGACCGGTGAGTATGATGTAAAAGTTAGGATACCATGTTTCTGAACCTAGAGACACCCAACACTTGCGCTGAAGAGCTGCAGCAATTACTGATACTGCTACCCATGTTCTATAAGACTTGCGAGGCTCGGTGTTATCAGTGTATTCTAAGAACAACTCAATAAAATCACCCTGCCTCACGGACACCCCCATAGAATTTATTGACATGCTGAGCAAACTCAACTGGTGACTTTAGGACTTCGATGCCGAACTCAATCATCTCGCCTAAGTTTAATCCTATCTTTACATCAGCAGGGATGAATATCTCCTTGCCTTGCCACTGTATAGGTTGCTGTAAGTTATTTACGATTTTGAGAAGTGTAATACGCAAAGCTTCTAGTCCTAGGTTAAGAGGAAATTGGAATACAACGCTGTCATGAATTACATTAAGCAAAGCGATTGGCTCAAAGGAGTCTTGGTTGTAGTAGATATAGCATACTCCCTCTCGGTTTATCTTATCAGCCGCTGTGCTCTGCGGAACGAAAGCATAAGCTGCTTTAAATAGGTCATCTCCCCAGCGGTTAAGGAAAAGGTAGGTGCGCCCGTAAGGATTGGTCAGTCGCCTGTTCCGCCGGAGTTGCTCCTGTACTGCATTATGCCATTGCTGGATTTCAGGGTAGGTACGATGATAGGCAGAGCAAAGCTGCTGAGATTCTCTACGTGAGATTTCAATTTGCCGAGCAAAGAGATTGACACCTAAGCCGTAGTTAAATGCGTGGTTAGCTTTCTTGCCGATGTCTCGCTCAGAGTATTTACCTCCTCCGATGTCGGTGCTACCTTTTTCTTTGCTGATTTCATTTGCTGGCTTATCAAAGATGGAACTAGCTGTCAGCCTGTGAACATCTACGCCAGCGTCAAAGGCTCGCTGCATTCGAGGGACTCCAGCGATAGCAGCAACAATACGATTCTCAGCTTGGGATTCATCTACTTCAACAAGGATAAAACCTTCGTCAGCTAACATAAACTTCTTCATAGCTGGCGGCTGGTTCTGCATGTTAGCACCGGTTTTGAAAACAGTCTGGGCAGAAGAAGGTCTGCCATACTTTGTACCTACTGGTTTGAAAGCACAGGACAAACGACCTTCATCTAGTTTCATGCCGTAGTAGGTTGATTTCATCTTGGCAAGCTGACGGATTTCTAGAAGTATCCGTGCTTCATGGTAGCCCTTGCCTGCAATTTGTTTCAAAGCTTTCTCGTCGCAGGTGACCACAGTCTTTTTACCGTAAGGAGTTTTGACTGTCTTATGATACTTTGGCAATCCCTTTGTTTCATAGAAATACTCCTTGACTTGGTCTGAGCTGTTAGGATTAATTTGGTATCCGATGAGTTGAGTAAGTTCTAGCTCTAGTTCTCCAAGCTTCTTTTCGGCATCAAGATGTGCTGCTTTAAGACCTTCTGCATCCATGCGTAGCCCTACGCTTTGCATGAAGATGAAAGGTTCGATAAGAGCTACTTGATAGCGGTAAGTTTCATAGTTACCAAGCTGCTTAAGTTCCTTAACTTGCTGCGGGAACACTTCCATACAGACGGCGGAGTCCATCGCTGAGTAATGCCGGAACTGCATGATGTCAGCGCCAAATGGATTCTTCATCCAGTTCTTACCTTCATCCTTGAAGTATGGCTCACCATTACAATACATAGATACGATGAAGCCTAGGTCTTTCGGCAGGTCAGGATAGATTATGCCGTTGGCGATCATGGTGTCCTCTAGTGGTCGAGCGATAATGCCGAGATGCTTGAAGAGGATATTGGTGTCATAGGATAAGTTCTGTCCTACTTTTACGACTGCTTGATTGGCAAGAAGCCGAGCAAGTAAGACCCAGATAGAAGCCTCATGCTCTGGCGTAAAGATGTCTTTACCTTGTTCGTAGAAAGGGATGCACATACAATCCGTCGCAGACTTGGCGATGCTAATGTGCGTAGTATAATTGTTACAGGTCTCGATATCGAAAGCGACAGCTGGGAGATTGTTGCAGGAACGTATATATTCACAGGCTTCCTCGAATGTTGGGTCTAGGATTAAGTTGCGTTTGAGCAGTTTGATTTCCGGAAACTTAGCTTGGTCACGTACACGTTCAAGGTCGCTAAGAATCATATGCTGGTAAAGATACATACGAAATGCAGCACTTGGATGAATCGTAGGTACGACTTTACGACCAGGTAACAAGGTGCTCTCAAGGATTGAGCCGCGAACTTTGGTGATGTCATGGCGTCCTGTGAGGGCGTAAAGAGCTACGTTGCCAAGAGGTACGATTACGTTGGCAGAGCAAAGTTCCAGCCGCTCTTTTAACTGGTCACGTGCGAACTCGAACTCGCCGGACTCGGTAACTATCTTCTTACCAAACTTGATGTATGGCGTGATGATGTTACCATCTGGTCTGAACTGAAAGACGTTCTCAAGTCGGCACTCCGAGCGGATGAGCTTTGCTCGGTGCATCATTTGGTTAAGAAGGTCGCCAGCTGGACCAACGAACGGGCGGACGAGCTTAGTTTCAGTCTCGCCTGGAGCCTCGCCGACAAAGCAGATTTGGCAGTCCAGTGGTCCTTCGCTGTATGGAGCATTAGACATCTCTATTTAGACTCCTTTCTGCTTCGAAGCCATTAGGGTATCTCTTTTTGAGCTTAATTAAGTTGAGGTGGGCAATTTCTTCCATAGGTACACCTAGATAATCGGCAGCTAGAGCTACATACCATAAGATATCTCCAAGTTCTTCAAGCACGTTGGCTATTCCTAGGGGATGACCTTGGGAGATGTACTTTTTTACCCTGTCAGAAATTTCACCTGACTCACCACTAAGACCTAGAGCAGCAACTGTAATACTACGGCTCTGTGAGGAGGCTGTCTTCATAGCTTCTTTTTCATAACTGTTAAAGTCCATTTTGTCCTCCCTTATCCGTTATTAAATACCGCATAAGCTAATAGTCAATCTTAGCGCCGAGTTCAATACCTGCAAGGAAGGCTTTATGAATAAGCATAAGGTTCTTGTATTCAAAATCAGTCAGCCCCTTTATTACTATATTTGCAGGCTCGACTATTTCAATATCAAGATAGGGTTTTGATTCCTCAAGCTTTCCATCTTTGCTACGTCCTTTTAATGTAAAGATATCATCAATCAGCTTTCTAAAAGCATCTGCTTTATAACGCTCTACAAAGTAGAATGTTTGCTCGATGCGTTTGTCAAATAGGTCAGTCATTTGAAACTCCTTCTCCTTAGTAAGATTTATAGTTACCTGGCTGTGCATTGAATAAGCGAATTGAGAACTTATCTTTATGGTCTGAGTCTAGGTCAATGCCTACAGCATCCATGCCACAGTTTGCAGCGGCGAGCATGACGTTGCCGGATCCAGCATACGGCGAGATGAGGTTAGTGCCTGGCTGAGTAAAGGTTCGCAGGATGTCCTCATACATTTCTACAGGCTTCTCGTTTGGATGGTTCTTGTTGCTGAGCTGACCATAAGCAAAGACGTTACTGGCTCCTGGTCTAGCTAGCATTGCATTACCTTTGCGGAAATACATAAAACACTCGAACCAGTTTTTTAAGTGGATGTTAGGCGTCCGTGTATTGCCGGTGTTCTTAACCCAGAGCGCTGGGACACGATTCCCAATGAACCCAGCGTCCATTGCTGCGTGGTAGAATGGCTCGATCCACGGGTCAATGGCGAACCAGAGTAAGCACCATGCATTGGGTTTAAGAATGCGATAGGTGGCTTTGAGCATATTACATATATGTATGTAGAAGGCTGCTTCTTCATCTTTGGTCATTCCTCCTGCCCATAAGAGCTTCTTTTGAGACTCAGTGAGTTCTACAACTTTGCGGAGTTCTATGCCATAAGGTGGGTCGATTTCGGCGATTGAGAATGACTCAGCTGGCAGCTTGTTCATAACTTCAACTGTATCACCAATAAGGTAGTTATCAAACAGCTGTGCTCGATACTTATCTGTCTGTGAGACTTTCAGCCTGGCTCGTCGTGCTAGCTCGCTGACAACGATAGCCTCCTTCTGCTTGATGATTGCAGCTAGAGCATCAACCTTGTTTTTCATGTCAGCCAACTCCGGCTGAGTCTTAAAGGCTTCAGCAAGTTCCAACGACTGCTTAACTTTAGAGACGCTTTGTTTAAGCAGCTCAGCTGTAGCTTCCTTAGTATGTCCACCCTTAGGGTCACGGCTGGAGACCGCTTTGCCTTTGATTGAGATATAAAGGTCGTGGATTTCAGCGGTGAGGATAGCCTCTTCTGCGAAGGTGAGTGGGTCACGCTGAATGTTCTCCATAAGTTCAATAATCCTGCGGTCACGCTCATCTTCCATAAAAGGATATATGTGGCATGCTATAGAATTCCAGCCAAGTTCTTGAGCCGCTTTTAATCTACGCCCACCTGCAAGAAGAAGAAAGTTAGGCTTTTCCATATCTTCATGCTTCACTTCTTTAGGTGCTTTTCTCATTATAGCAATCGGTTCAATCAGTCCTGTTGGTGAACTCATTGATTCCTTTAACTCATCCATATTTTCATATTTTTGCCTGCGGCGCTCACCAAAATCTATGTTGTCTACCCAGGTGTACATTAGCTCGTTTTGCAGTTTTGCCATCATTCATCGTCCTCATCTAGAAGTGACTGTAGATATTCGACTGAGACATCAAGGTTCACGCCCTTCTTCTTGGCTGGTGTTCGATTGAGCATCCTACGTTGCCGCCGGAACTCAGCTACTGCAGCAAGCAGCTCATCTTCTTTCATGTCTGGTAGGTTCGCTTTCAAGTCCTCTAGTTTCATGGAAGTACCTCTTTTATAAATAGTTGCATAGCATATACAGCCATCTCCTTATCTTCTGGTAACTTATTTATAAACTTCTTTATCCTATCGGCTTGCAGCTTTGTTATTAGCACAGCATCAATATCCTTATACTTGATTGACTGCAGCAAAGCATTTGTTACTAGGCGTGATGGGTTGTCTGAGGCTTGCAGGTTCTTTGCAAACGCTGACATGACAGCACCTAGGATACGCATACGCTCACCATCAGGTAAGTACTTATCGAAGGTTTTGGTTGTCTGCGGATCGACATCAATGTATGATGCGCGTGGGCGCCACTTTTTAGGCATAGAAGGTCTCCTTAGAAAGTTATTGTCCAATTATTATCCTTTGCTGAATATCTAGCTTCTTTGTTTTCTGGCAGAAGAAAAGTTATAGCTTCCAATTCTTCATCAGTACAACCAAGCTCTCTTAGATGCTTTATAAACACCTTAAACCATGAGGACTGGAGCTTAGGTATTTGTTTTCCACTAGAATCAAAAGCTCCAGTGTTACCGTTGCTGAAGAATATTACTCTTTGTATTTTCATTGTCCTCTGCTCCATGTATTTACCATATCAATAAATAGCTGAGCATTATTTTGGATATCCTCACGAGTGCTGATGATTGTTCCAGCTAGTAAATCAACCTTCGCCTGGATTTTAGGAATATGAGCCTCAAGGTCAACAGCATATGAATGTATAACTTCCAGCTCTGCCTCGACAGCTTCTTGATGATGGTTATAAGAAGCCTTATATCCGCAGGTTCCAGCTACGAGGTATATCAGAAGCACAGCTATAATATGAACCTTTGTATGTACTGGTAATATATGTAGGGTATTATTCATGCCTCAAACCCTCCTTTGCTTCTTTAATAGCCTGTTTTAAGGTCGTGCCAGTAGTACCAACTTCTTGTACTCCATCCTTCCACCAAGCAAACATTGTTATACCTGCTATAACACCATCGATGAACTCCTTGCTTCGTGTGCCGTGCATTTCAGTCCAGTAGTTCATTCTCTCCTCCTTAAAATCTGAGCTATCACTTTGTCTCTTTTGCAGTTCTCTAGCTCTTTTCGCAAATATATTACCTCTTTCTCCATAAGCTGATAGTTCTTCCATACCATCGGTAGTTCATCATCCTTTTCTTGCTCACTAGTTGTAAACAGGATTAGCCTATCAGCTGTTGCCATTTTATAAACCTGCCTACAGTATGGGCATTTTATTTCATACTCTAAAGGCATAATATAACTCCTCTAGAAAGGTAGGTCATCATCACCGTCAGGTTTAGGAGCTGCAGCTGCTATAGTTGTAACTACAGTTGCTGCATTTAATTTCGGCGGATTCTTTGACTTAGCAATACTGAAATCCCTAAGTACAATAGACGTTATCCACTTAGCTATATTATTGATGTTGTCCATCAGCTTATAATACTGAATCTCACCTTCGATATGGATAAGGTCTCCTTTCTTTACTATATCACGGATGAGCTCGGCAGTTCGCCCGAAAGCAGTACATGAGTGCCAATCAGTGAGCTCTTCTACTTCGCCGGTTTGCTTATTCATCTTACGCCGATTGGTTGCTATGCTGAAATTGACTCGGAGGATGCCGCTGCTGTCTACGGCATTTACCTCAGGGTCACCGCCAACGTATCCCATGAGGAATACTTTGTTTACTGATTTTGCCATTATTAAGCTCCTTTTAAGTTTGCAGTCGGGCAGGGAATCGAACCCCGCATGGTTACACCACCCACAAACGCCTGTAACCTCTACACCACTCCGCTATAGCGTCTACCCTTTCCGCCACCGACTGCAATTAGTTATAAAGAGAGGCTGGTGGTACTCACCCATTTAACACCTACCGTTGTGACTGGTGCACCTCTCAATTAGTTCAAGCGGGTGGGAATCAAACCCACAACACCACTGCAGAGTGTCAGGCTATAACGCCACCGCCCTTTAAATTACCTACCAACCACGTAGGTTTTAACCTGATTCCTACGACCGTACTCATCATCGCTGACGCTCACGATTACAGTGCCGGTGAGACCGATTAATGCCTCAGTGTTCAGTCCAGCCGAAAGGTCAATGCCGAAGCAATCGATCCAAGTTTTGAAGCGGTCACGGATTCTGACCCGCTCTTTTTTGTCGGGGACTGCATCAGCATTGGGGATGGTGATTGGAAATGCTCCGATATCATCGACATCAGGCTGGTCAACAGCTTCATAGATAGGACGGAGATTTTGAAGCTCAGGGACGTTCTTATCCACGCCCTCGAAGACTCGCTTGATAGCGACTTTGACTTCGACATCAGATGCTAAGACTTCAAGCACCTCAGTTGGGTCGCCCATGTTTACTGAGAGAATAGTCATTACCACTCCTTTAAGTTAGGTTAGTTTAACTGCTTGATGGTTGAGCAATACCTCCTTTCACGAACAGTCTCATTCCATCAGGGTTATCAGCATCATTATATCCCGCCTTTTTTAGCAGGGCTTTAAAATCAGGTGTTTCATTAAGCTCGAAGACAGTAGAACCTATACGAGTCTGAGCATGAAATAAGCCCATCGGCTTTGTTTGGATAACATACTGAGAGCCTTGAATTTTAGCTATCCATTTTTCATCGAAGGCTAAAGGAACTTTCCACTGAGACTTGCCAGCAAGTAGAAGGGTTGCTGGATAATCGATTTTCGAGAGTTCATCTTTATAAGGTGGTGCCATATGACCAGTAACGATTACGTGGCATGGAAGCTCAACGATGTGGCTTAGCCAGCCAACTAGGATATACTGCATTGGAGCAAAGTCATTGCGGTCAGGAACTGTCCCACCACGCTTGCCTCGCTTATCCTTTGAGTCACGTAGTACAGTCCACATTATGCTGTCACCGAAGGTGGATGATCCATCAAGGCAATATGTGCCTATGGCATTGAAGTAGCCAGTCTTGATGCGGTGAAGCATCTGTGTTTCCCATTGATGGAAGAGGCTGAAATCAGTTTTCCACTTATCTGCCTCCCAGCGGTTGTCAATGATAACCTCGCCAGACTTAATGAATGGTTTTAGCGCAGCAGTCTTTGCCCCACCCTTGTCAAAGATGTCGATGTGAATCGGCTTTGGGGCAGTTGTTAAAAAGGTCGTCTTACGAGTACCATGATAACCCATAAGTAAGACGTTGACCTTATTCATGCCAGGTGAGGATTCGAACTTAGCACGGGTTTCAGCTACAAGCTTGAGCACTGCATCCTCGTCTATAAGGTTAGCTTTAGCTTTGTCACTGATTGTTACTAGGGGTGTGCTCATAGAGCTATCCTTTCTGCATCAATGGTGTAGTATCTTCATAAACAGTTTGCTGTTGTGCTTCTGCATCTTTCTCTGCTACTTTGTTTACTGCTATTGCTTTATTATACCCACGCATATAATGTCTATGTCTAAATTTACTCAGAAACTCTGCTAGCGTACCTGACCGCTCAGCAAATGGTGTAGTCCGAATGAGCTCTAAAAGCTGCTCAGCAAGCCTATGACTGCTTTTGTACTTACCTCTTTTTAGTAAGTTTGGCATCTTCCCATGACTTCCTTCCCTTTGTATACCCTCTGTTATATGCTGTAGACTTGATTCTGCGGAGGCGATAAAGAGCAGCTTTGATAGCTTGCTCTTCTGTTCCAGCAAATGCTATCTCAGCTACGAGGTCTTCAGCTTCTTTATGCATTACTGTGTTACTTTCTTTAGTCATGCTCAATATTAACTACCTCCTTAGCAGATGCTAACATATCCTCAGGATTCCAATACCGCCGGACGAAGCCTTCTTGTACTGTATCAGCAAGGTTTATAGGATTAGAAAATGCCGGACAGATGTTTTTGTATTGGCATCCAGGGTTGTTAGCAGTACCATAGCTTGTACAATGTTCAGTCTGCTTACGGAATGGTAAGCATATACGCTCATCATCTTTGACCTTCAACACAGCTTCTGTGTCGATGAGGATGGAATCATACCATGAGTGAACAGTCTGGAACCAGTCCTCGAGCTGAAGGTTGGTCTTGTTGATATCATGGCGGACGAACTCTACGTCTTTAGCGTTAGCATAAAGCTCGCTATCTATCTTACGCTTTGGAGGCACGTGTGGAAAGAAGCCGTTGATGATTACGCCACGGATTTCTTCAGCCGGATACATGCAGTGCATTAGGTAGGTGTAGGTGCCAACCTGGATCTTCTGTGACCAGCCTGCTTTCCAGCGGTCATTCAGCGAAGTGCCAGTCTTATGCTCAAGAGAAAATACTCCAGGTTGAAGGTGTTTAACTACTCCGCGGCATTGCGCATCTGAGCGGAAATACAGCTTCTTAGTATCGCTGATGGCAATCTTTCCGGCGACCTCGGTAGCTATAACTTTGAATAGGTCGAGGTCGTCATGATATAAGGCTGCATATTCCTGCAAGCCATAGAAGGCATTTGCTGAGTTCTTGTTCTTATGCTCATCTATTGTAAACTGTGTATAGTGTTCATCGAACGCATTGTCGAAAGCATCCTGAGCATTCATGATAGAAGCTGCGTCGTAGCCGTTGAGAAGTAGGTGCTCCATTGACTCATGCCAAGCTATGCCGAAAGCTAGGTGAACATTAGGGTCTCGTGGCTCCCAGCCGAAGATGTAGCGATACATGTACATGCGTGGGCATTGCATGTAGTCTTGCAGTTTGGTGCTGTCGATGATCCAGAAAGTCGGGTGCTCTTTAATCATATTGAATACCCTCCGCCTCTAACAATGCCCTAAGCCTCCAATTTATTACAGCTATTTCTGTAAGATTTTCTGCTTGCGTTGAAAAACGCTGAGTCATGTACTCAACTACTTTTCGTTCAACCTCTATATCTCTTTTAAGAAGCTTATTCCTTCTTATCTCGGTATCTTGCTGAATTCTTGCGTGGTCGTAGCTATCAGCAAGTCCTTTTGACCGGCTCTTTTCTACAGCTAAAGACTGTCTTAAAGCCGATACAGCATTATTAGCCTCAGCTAGCTCTTTCTCTAAATTAACAGCCATCATAATCCTCCTAGCTTTCTAAGCAGAACATCTATAGTATCATCTAGTACTTTAATTTCTGCTCTTAGCTCTTTTACATCTTTTTCAAGCCTGTCAATTACAACTTCATCTACTTGGATACGCTCTTCCAAAGTTTCTCTGCTAAACCCGTCCAGCTTTTCAATCATATTCAATCTCCTTTATATTAAGAGTTGCAAGAAGCCTATAATTTTGGATTTTTGTCTTTACATTTAATTTAACACAGTCCTCTAATACCTCTTGTATATGAGCATTGTGTTTTTGTTCGATCTTAAGGCTTTGTCTAAGGTTTGTAATACGCTTATCTTTTTCTTTATTATCAGTTGTCAAGCCCTGGATTTCCTCTTCTTTGGTCACTTTGTATTCCTCTCTAGCTACTTTAAGAGTTCTCTTTTTCTGCTCTGGTGTCATACCTGTAAGGTCAATCATGATGCTCCTTCCATTTATCTACCGTCTCGAAGTTAATCTTTCTCGGTTTATAATGCCGACCGTTGTAGATGAGTAAGTTTAACCTACCATGCATCATTGTAAACAGGCAACAGGCTACTGTAAACATGATAGTTGGTCCAGATGAGACAATGAAATCATCCGGCGAAGAGTCAATCAGCGCTGGCACGAGCTTACGCATCATCTCGGTCGTTTGGAAGGGTGAGACTTTGCCGTAGGATAAGGTGATAGTCTCGCCGAAACGCTCAGCGTCAGTGAAGTCATGCCCGGAATCGTTTATGATATAAACTTTGCTCATATAAGCTCCTGTAGTATAGGCTGAGATGGAATGCTACGCTTGGTTAGCTCAGGATACTGAACACGTGCATGAGCGTATGGAACACCACTAACAACTAAGAACTTACCCCAATGCTCGCGCCTTTCTTCATGATTAAGCTTACCTGAGCCACAATGGAATAGCTTACCGTCTTTAGTTTTGAGCGTCAAGCTACCTAATTGATATTTAGGATTACCATAAATATCAATCTCTTCATGGAAAGAGACTATCTCAAATATCTCCTCTTTCAGCGGCTTGTGCTTAAGCAGGAACTTTGACTTCTTTGTTTCATACAAGCCTTCTGGATGGCGCATGATGATGCCTTCATATCCGCTGCGGACGTACTCAGCTTCAATATTCTGCCAGTCACGCTTTGGGCGGAGCTTGGTGCAGACGTGCTTGACGTAGTTGCGGGTGGTTACAGTGTCGTGAATGAAGTTTTCGAGTTGTGATACTCGTGCAGCTTGAGGAGATAGCGTAAGATACACTTCTGGTGGTATCAAGTCATAGACATGATACTCCATCTTGAGGTGGTCAGGATGCAGATTTGCCCTCCTACCTACGATAGCAGCAATGTCCTGCACAGCCATGCCGTGACTGTAGAGCTCACCATCAAGAACGAGCATGGCTCGTAGCTTTTCAGCTATGTCTTGTAGCTCGCGGGTGATATGAGGAACTGAGGTTATCTCGTTGGCTTCTGAGGAGAGCAGCGTTACTTTTAAAGGGGATATAAAAGCTCTGCATCGCCTACCGTTCAGCTTCGGCTGTACATATATTTCGCTTGGCAGATTGGAAAGCAAACGGTCGTTGATTTTCGTTGCAAGCATGATGCCTTTACGCGCCATTGTAGTTATTCCTTTTAAATTAAATCCTCGATATGTACAGGAGATGGATCTGCGATAAATTGAGGGTCAGCTGACATTGCCTTTCTAATATTAGCTATATGACTGGCACATAACCAGTCTATTGTATCTTGAATCCTTGGATAAGCTTTATGAAACTTAGCCAGCACAGCCTTCGCTTTATCAAAGTCAGCCGCTGGTTTAATAAAGGGTGCTAATATGAGTACAAAAAAGTGACGTCTAATCATGAGCTACATCCTTATTGTGCTGTTAGTTCATCAACATGAAAAAGCATGTCGTTGTGGTCAAAGCTCAGCGGAGTAATCCAGACAATATCATTACCTTCTGGATGCGCTCGCTGGGCATAGTCTTTGCACATATAGCAGTCATAACACTCATCACAGGTTATGATCCAGTCCCACCATCCGGTGACGGAGACTTCTAAGCCGCCGTAGATAGGTATGTCTGGTTTGACCTTTACTATCTTGCCGGATAGGTCGGTTTGTGTTTGATGGATTCGCGTCATTGTATGGTTCCTTATTTGAAAACTTTGTCTAGTCTTTCTATATTGTGCTCTAAGAAGCGTATGCTCTCAGTTGAGGGTTCAGGAAAATCCCTTCTGAGTTGCTCGCCTGTGACTTTCCTGTGCCTATCTAACATTTTTATCTTCTGCCTTAGCCCACCTATTTTATATAAGCAGTAACCGCTGATAATGAGGCTTACTGCACCTAGTATTGCAACTACAATCGCAGCTTCCACTGGTGCTTCCATCATGTCTTTCTCCTTATATAAGAAGGAAGAAGGCTTCGCAACCCTCCTCCCTCACGCACTGTCGGCTTACAGCTCGGCTGCAGCTTCCTGTGCTTCTTTGATCAAGGTCTCCAACTTCGCACGGACTTTCGCCTTCTCTTCCGGAGAAATTGAAGGGTCTTTGTAGCGTGCTGCAAGAGTCTTGGCGGTTTCTTTCTTCTTTCCACCACCAACCTTGCGGACACCAGGTTTCCAGCCAGCGATGAACTCGACGATTTCGTCGTCAGACTTACCGTCATTCATGAGCTTACGGACTGCGTTGCCGATGTCGGTGATCGTTTGCGTGGCGAACTTGTTGAAAACTACTTCCTCCGTGAATAGCTCCACGGCTTCCTGCAGGTTTTTGCCTACAGCAAATTCAAGTTCATAATCACGCTCGGTTTTTGGAGATTTTACTGTTACAGACATGTTGTTACCTTTCTGTGTTTGTGTTCTGGGTTATGCGTCATTTAATAACGGATAAGTCAATCCATGCTGCCTCCTTTCTAGTTGTCAACTTCGAAAAAAGCGTTTATACCAGCGTTCAAAGCTTAGCTTTTGAAGTGTTTTGATGATTCGTTTGCTGTGATAGATGAACTTATCATACTCTTTACTATCGCAAGCATAACTTGCAAGCTGATAAGCATTAAAACATTTACCTCCATTATATATGCTACCTGTGCAGGTATATCTTGCAGGACATCTTGCTTCCTCAAAGTTTTGAGTTAGTGTGCACAGTCCGCAGTATAGTCTGCCTTCAGTGCGCCACCATACCAATACATCTAATGAATTTTTACATTGTAAAGCGCTTTCCTACTTGACTAAGCTTTTAACCTTTGCATCTCGAAACTCTGTTTTCAGCTTTTCCTTTGTCATCATCTTACCCTTCTACTTTAGCAAAATGTTCAGCAACCTTTTCATACCTTTGACCTTTGCCGGCGCCTAAGCCAATGCCGTACTTGTGATGGCACTTAGGACACATATTCGCCCAAGAGCCTGCGTATACAGTCTTGCCGTCAACGAAGGCGTTAGTGATTTCGCCTTTGCATAGGTCGCAGGCTTTAGGAGGATTGAGGTGGGTCTTAGGCATCAAAAGCCTCCAAGTGTTCGTTGATCATGCGTTGGGCTGTTTCAATGGCTAGGATGTTACTGCGGATGTTCTTGAGTTGTTTGTTGATGAGGATAACTACGTTGAAGGTAGCATATTTGTTAAGTGCGTCGAGAGCTGATTCATATTCGAGGGTGCTGAGGGTGCCGGCTTTCTTGTTGGCTTCTAAAACGACACGTACCATCTCGAAGTCCTGAGGCGGTTCTTGCTCGGTGAGTTTTAGGTCAGGCTTATCGTTCATTGTAGCTACCTCCGGCGTTTGTGGGAAGTTGTACAAGTAATATAACATATTTTGGACAAGAAGTCAAGTTAGGGTTTAATTTACTTTTGCTACACCAATAAGAGCTAAGACTATTCCAAGTATAAGCGTGAAAACAGACAAGCCTATCTATATTTCTGCGGTTATTTATAGATACGGTCAAAAGGTACTGCGATAATAGTATAAAAAGGAAGCCAGCTGTCTGTATTTCATTCATCATCTTCTCCTTCTAGGAATTTCCTTACCTCATCTAGCGTTTGCTGGTCAGGCTCGGCTGATTCATGTTGTAGTTTAACACTTAGCTTCTTTATATTACGCATCGATAACTGTGCAGTATGTAAGCCTGCTGCCTCGAAGATAGACATTGCATCTTCAATGGTTGATGTACGATCCATCAGCGAGACTGAGCCAGCACGGGCAGCTTCCAGCGTTTCCCTAACAAGAGCTGGGAATGAGCGTGGATATGGCAGCTTGTCCTTTTTGTAAAGCTTTAAGAGGTCAGCTAAGATGCGAGCATCTAGGTAGACGTGGACATCAAAGCTGTATGTTTTGCCAGAGGGCATTATTCCTCCTCGAAGGAAATAGCTATGTTATTAAGCTCTTCCACAGCAGAGCTATGCTCTATCCCTATTAGTCCAAATGCTTTGATAGCAAAATCAATGGCTTTTTCTTTTGTTGAAAAGAAGAGGGTTTTGCCGTCCTTGCTGAACAGTGTCTCCTTTTCTGAGTTTATAGATATACCATTCATAGGTCTTGTGATCGTGAACATCACGCCTCCGGTGTATAGATGATTTGGTTGGATACGATGACGTGCAAGTTTTGGTAGCTCTTGCCGTACGTTAATTTGCTACCTTTTGGTATAGTAAAAGGTGCTATACGACCTCCAGCCTCATATTTCCATGCTGAGTGCATAGAAGCAAAACTGTGAAAGCCAAGAGGATAAATTGCTCCAAGAGGATAAATTGCTCCAGTGTTATAGTTGTGTATTTCATCCATACTAACAAAACCGGAAGCTCCTCCACGCCCTTCACGGTTTTGAGCCATCATTAGTTTACCTGGCTGAAAGATTACATCTGTATATATTGATGCAACATTTCTGCTAGATGGTCTTCTATTACTTACTGCTCGCCATACTTTTTTATCCTTCTTTAATACAACTCCTCTTTTTGTAACTTTTTTTAAGCACATTACTCTACTTCCTCTTCTTCAGTAATCCCTGTGCAATTAGCTTTCTTTAACGCTATGCGATATGTCCATGCTAGCTTCTTCTCAATCCTGTGGTCACGAGCCTCGCCGTCTGCGTTGGTGAACTTAAAGCGGATGAAGGTGCGTGGCTCGGCTGGTGTAGATGCGTCATGTGCCATAAGATGTCCTACTTCCTTGAGGAACAGATAAATCGTAAGCTTTTTGAGCGAGCTTTACGAGGTCAACATCTGTTACATCAATCATCTTCTTTTTCCTTTACAGCTGGCGCTTTGGCTCGGTAGAGTGAGAGTATGCTTTACCTAGGATGAGCTACCCACGCCAGCCGATTTCATTGTTAGCCTTTTGGCTTGAATACGTTGAGTCCAAAGTTGAACGGCATGTCTTTATCTACAGGAATTATGCCCTCGGTTGATGCAATCACAATGGACTTGCGTGACTTGCTCGGCTGTCCAGCGGCTGTTAGATCGACCCTGATAATGAGCTCCTTGCCGTCTACATCGGTTTTAATATTATATATCAGCTTTGTTCCTCCGCTATATCAGTAGCATCGAGCATAAGCTTGAGCTCAGCCAGCTTGCTCTTAACAGCTGTAAGGTGCTTTATTTTATCCTCAATCATAACAAGCACCATTGTGAGTCCTACTTTCTCTTTCTCATACATCAGTATGCTCCTTCATGAATTCTTGTGCTATTAGAGCTTGCTCCATTAAAACCTTTAAGCGAGCTCTTGTAGCATTTTGAAGAGGCTTATGCCCTTCATGTTCAGCAGCTTTACACAGAGCAATTAGCTGTAGTATTGGAAGTCGCTCAACAACTCGATACATCTGTGATTTCCGTCTCATTCCTAGTCCTCCTAGATATGAGTTAGCTCATCAGCCGAGACATCTCGGCAGCCATACTTCGCTTCCAAACTATCTTGCTTTCTTGATCGTCCTCAGTTCACGTGCGCTGACCCAGTAGCATCCACCACGCTTGTTTGGTCTGATCATGTAAGGCTGTGTGCTGCCTTCGTTGATGCTCCTGATCGTAACCCGCTCTTTGCCCCACATCGCTTCGGACTTTACTTTTCTGTACCTAGGCATTGCTGTACTCCTTCTTTGCTGGTGAATTGTAAGCCGAGAATATATCGGCACTGTTATAATATAACACATTTCTGGTCGGAAGTCAAGTTAGGGTTTACAATATCCCATGGTCTCTTGCTATCTCTTGAACCTCTTGCCACCAACCTGACAGCTGTGTGTATAAGTGAAAGCCTCTTATTTCAACTGGAAAGCCGAGCGAGAGTAGGTAGAGATTACCTTCATCTGCTCTCTTTATTGCTTCCCATAGTGACTTCTTGAAATCTTCACAATAGCCGTACTGCCACTCGAATACAGCGGCTTGCTCAGGGTTCATTCCTTCAATCTGCATCCTTCTTTTCTCCTTTTAGTGCGGTTAATGACTCCTCCTGCACCCACGCTGGCGCGGTTACTCCTGGGATAAGAATACCGTATAGCTGCCTTCCAGAATCTACAGCTTTTATGATCCCGATGGACGGCTTTGTTTTCTGATTGCCATCAAGCGTGGTGAGTTGTCCATCCCATCTGACTTCGTCACCCTTCTTGAATTTCATCCTTCATCCCTCCTATTTATTAATTCTTCCTTAAAACGCTCATCTCTATATTCGCGCAGGACTATCCTGCATTGACCTATGGTTGAGCTGATGCTATTAGCACCATATGCTCTGGTTTGCAGAGCTGATAATAGGTCAACGGCTGTATTGAGCGTATCATACAGCTTGTTAAAGCTCTCTCGTTTAACCATCTGTTGACTCCGTTACGAGGGTTATCATACTATCATTTACCTCAGCTCTTCCAAGCATGTCTTCTGGAGAGTCAATAATGTAAAATAGTCCTAATGCATTCTTAGGAGACACTTTGATAATTTCATAGGTATAGCCTCTCCACATATACCCTGCGCTTTCTTCATGTTGCACTACCTCTCCATCTGAAAACATCAATCTACCATCCCAGCGAACCTTATCACCTACTTTGAATTTCATCTTTTGTCTTTTCTATTAGCAATTCGTTTAGCTTCCTTGATCAAGGTATCGACATCAAAGCCAGCGGTAGGCATTGTGCCTTTTCGCTCTATCCCAGCGATTACCATATAAGTTGACCACATAAGCACCGACACAGCGCTTCCTGGTGGTATGCGCTCGCTGATCAAGAGCATCGCAATTTTGCTGGAAGCGTCAATCATCTCCTCCATCCCTTTGGCTGGTGTTGAGCTCTTCATTATTACATTTACAGCACCTGCACAAACGACCGTGATCAAATCAGTTGGTGTAAGCTTGCTGAGTGTATCACCATGTTCACGCATTATGGCATTGTGCTTGTCTTGAAGCCTGGTCATAAAGCCATCTATATTTCCGAAGTCATCCTGCATCTTTATCTCCTTCTCCATTTACAATTCGTTTAGCTTCTTTAACAACATCGAAGTCGAAGTCAGTTTTGGAACCTTCTGTTATCTTCCTTTTCATGGCATGTGACAGACCTACGCAACTGAGTAGCAAAGCTGCCATATCGATGCTAGAACTATTAGAGCCCTGCTCTTTCACAGCTGTAATGACTGCTTCCATCACATCGATTGTAGTATATAAATTACCGTTTTTCATCATAGAGCTTAGTGCTTGTGCAGCAGCCACTGTGATAAGCTCATCAGGCGTGCTGGATGTAAAAGCCTCTATGTGCCGCGACATGATAGTATTGCTCTCTTTGATGAGGTTTTTAATGAACTCCTCATTTGTGAAGCTGTCTTCTAGCATTTACTACTCCTTTCATCCACTCAACTCACCACTACATACTTGGCAATTAGCATCATCAAGCTCAGCCTCTTGACCACAGCTGGTGCAATATGCCGGCTCTTTCGATGCTCTTTCATCTACGAGCGTTTCATACTCAGCTCGCTCGTCCGCCGATAAGATATCAAATCTTATGACGATCATATTTAATTACCTGCTTTCTCAGCTTCCGCAGCCTTCAGCTTAACATACTCAAACAACTGCAAGAACACAGTTAGCGCAATGGCTGTACAATAGGCGATTGCATTAGGGTCTTCTTCATTTTTGGTCAGGTGGCTGGATATACCACGGGCAACGTCAGCGACCTTTGCCGAATCCATGCTCCATTTATCCATCAGGTCTTTGACCATACCTTGAATAAACTCAACATTATCCATGCTCTCATCCATGCTTTCATCCTTCCAGTCCCGCGCTTTATGCGCCTGTTATTCCTCATTCAGCGCTCCGTTTTCAACTACGACTTCGAAGCTGTTAGCCTTCATCCTGCCGATGTTCTTGATGATATCCTTCCGAAACTTATCTCGACGCTGTCCTCCGATGGCGAACTTGCCGAGCCTTTTCAGGCGAGTGAAACGGATTTTACGCATCTTGCCTTACCTCCCTTCGCCGTAATAGGTTAATGTAGCATATCCATTTATGCTTCAGTGATTATTTTAGCCACAGCCCTCATTAGCATATGAAGATGCATCTTAAATACTTCATCAACTCTGCTATCCGGCTGTTCGCTCGCAGTGGCTCCACAAGCACAACAATGAGCACCCGCTTTGCTGTGGATATAATCATGCTCACATTCACAGTCCCAGAACCTATCATCTGTTTTCATTCACCTCTCCTGCCTAATAACCAAGTGCTCAGCCATCCATTCATAAGCCTCCAACACCTGCTGTACATCCTTCAACGAGCCATCTCCTCTCCTCACCTCCTCTCCTCAACATTTATGTTGCTCATCATTTACCACCATAAACC
>SDBT01000824.1_pt1 | contig 51146 bp, 97 predicted proteins | sample 2277101 | NCBI WGS metagenome assembly SDBT01 (sample SAMN10404973, study PRJNA504765) | marine sediment metagenome | isolation source: marine sediment core GS10_PC15, 103 cmbsf | place: Arctic Ocean: Southern Knipovich Ridge | collected 2010
CTATATCGAGTCCTGCCACCACGAGGGAGCGTTCGTCCTCGACTTCGGCGCAGCCGTTGGGAGCACGACGGTTCACGTCCATAAGTACGCGGGCGAGATCGAACTTCAGAACATTGGAGACAGCGGAACGGACATCGTCCATCTGGACGGTAAGGGGAAGCTGACCATCAACGCCAACTGCTCGGGCGGCACAGTTCACCTGCGCGGCGAGTGGCTTATCGCCGACAGTGCGGGCGGTGCGGTAACGATCACGCGAGACGACCCGGCCACGAGCATCATTGCGATTGAGGTGGACACCGGCACGACGATACCGGCGCTGCTTCCCTCCGCGTTGGTCGGCGGGCGCATGGACAGCGACATCGGAGCCAAGACCGGCAACGTCGCACTCTCGGCGCAGGAGAAGCTCGACGTGAACACCGAGGCCGACACGGCGCTGACCGATTACGACCCGCCCACGAAGGCGGAAATGGACACCGCCCACGGGCTGCTCGCAACCGAAGCGAAGCAAGACATCATCGACACCGTCGTGGACGCCATCAAGGTCGTGACCGACGCGATAGGAGCGACGGGCACGGGCCTCAGCGCGATCCCTTGGAACTCCGCGTGGGACGCCGAAATCGAGTCGGAGGTCAACGACGCGCTGGACACCGCGATTGCCGAACTCGGAGTGGGGGCACCCACGGCTACGCCCACCTTGCGCACCGGCCTCATGCTGATCTACATGAAGCTGGCGCAGAAGTTCTCCACCCAGACCTCGGGCACGGACGCGCTGGAAATCTACAACGCCGCGGGCACGCTGATCGCCAAGAAACTCATCACGGACGACGGCGCGGACTACATCGAGGCCAAGGCGGTGAGCGGCTAACATGATCGACACATTCGAGAAGCGGATGAACGCGGCGGGGCATCGCCTCCCCGTGGGCGCAACGGACGAGCAGGCCCGCATCGCATCGGGAAACGCCTACGGCGGCAACGCCTTAACGCCCGGACCTGACGCGGCCACGCTTGCCGTTACGCTGTCGATCGGAGTCTTCGAGCCCGCCAGTTCGGCAGGCTACTTCGAGCCGCAGAGCGAGCCCGGTATCTTCGAGCCGCCCACACCCGGGGTGAGGTTCTAATGTCGGCAGGCGCAAGGCATCGGCTGGTACTTTCCTCCGGCAAGGACATGGTCTTGTCCAAGGACGTGGCGGACGCCTTCGGCGGCATTGTGCTGGGCCGGGACAATCAGCCCCGAGACATCACGAACGACACGCTCTCGATCGCGGCCAAGCTGGACACCATAGACAAGACCGCCAACGTGACGGTAGCCAAGGACTCGCCCCAAACCCTTGGCAAGTACACGGTCACCGTCGCCGTCGGAGCCACAGACACAGCCGCCGAGCTGTTCGTGGACGTGAAGAACGCCAAGAGCGGCGGCGCTGCCCAGATCATCGACCGCTTGCAGTTCACAGTAGAGGACTCGGACGCAGATTAGGAGAACGCATGGCCCTCATTCGACACACCGTAGCCCTGACCGGAGCCCAGACTGCCGGGTTGATCCTCGACCCCACGACAGGCAAGCGCTTCGTCCTGCACCGCGTCATCATCAGCGCCACGGTCGCGCTAAACATCAGGCTGATTGACGAAACGGACACGGACGCCTTTGTCCTGTTCCGTCTCCAGCTTGCGGCCGCCACCCCGTTCGTCATCGACTACCGCAAGGACGAGCACAGCAACCAAGACACAGAGGGCTACTACCGAAGCGCTGCCATCAACAACAAGCTGGAGTGCGTCTACGCGGAAACGTCCAACGCATTCATCACGATCGAGTACGACGAAGAGTAGGGCATGAAGCGCCGCACCTTCTTCGGCTGCTGCGCGGCAATGCTCGCGGCTCCGTTCGCGTGGCGACGGCGCAAGCCGGACGATTGGATCGTGCCTGACGTGGGCTGTGTCGATCCATATGCGCGGATCTCGTGGTCAGATCGTCCGCCGTGGGAGTCGGGCGGCTATGTGCGCAGCTGCATCGCCCCCTGCAAGCGGTCCAACCCCGGGAGATTCACCTACACCATGCCGCCCGGCATCCCCGACGGCGCGTGGGCGCGCATCTGCATCTTCGACGGTCCGAATGGGCACAAGCCGGTGGTGGAGTGGACGATCCGGTACGAGGCCGCAGCATGAAGCGCAGGACGCTGCTCAAGTCCTTCGGCCTCGGCCTCTGCACCGCGATGCTTGGCCTGTGGCCGGACTTCTCGCAGCTCGACGGCGAGGGGCGGCGGATGTGGGGCAACACTCCACGTGAAATGATCCATCTCGCCGCCTCGCCCTAGCAAAGTCCCTGTCTCGATGTACCATGCACCCATCGGAGGACGCCATGAGCAGACCCGACAACGGAGACCCGTCACTAGCGGACGGTGAAGGCAGGAACGATGCGGACGGACGCTTCACCGCAGGCAACCGCTTCTCCAAGGGCAACCCGCACTCCAAGGCAGTCAACCACTTCCGCTCCCTGATCCTCGACGCGGTCTCCGACGCGGACATGAACGCCGTGGTGCTGAAGCTGGTGAAGCTGGCCAAGGCGGGCGAGCCGTGGGCGGTCAAGGAGTTCTTCGATCGCGTCGTCGGCAAGGCGTCCCAGCCGCTTGAGGTTGACGCCGACGTGGACACCGCCGAGACGCGCGACATGCTCGTGAAGTGGCTGAAGCAGGAAGCGGCGTAGTGCCCGCCGACATGCGGATGCTGACGCCGCTGGAGATGGTCCGCATGGAGCTGCGCGAACTTCCACGCGATGAACCGTGGCACCCGCGCCGCCTGTTCTTGCGCCGCTGCGTGGATCTGCTGGAGCGCGGCATGGACCCCAACCTCGCCGACGACCGTTCAGCGCGGAAAGCGGGGGCGGCTTCGTGACGAAGGCTCAGAGGGAAGTGCTTGAGGCGCTGGCCGAGCGCAAGTGGCTAGACGAGGACGAGATGTCGGTCGCGGTACGGTCAGCACTTGTGCGCGCCGGGTTCGCTGACGACGGATGGACAGATGGCCGGATGGACTATGTCCGCATCACCCCCGCAGGCCGCAAGGCGCTGGAGGAAGCCTCGTGATCCTCTCCGAGCTACGCCGCCTGCTGGCGGAAGCGACTCCGGGGCCGTGGGAAGCGCATGGTCAAGCTATTGAAATTCCGGTCGGCGTTCTGCTCAAAACCGCTATCGGCGGCTTCGAGGAGAGACGCGACATAGACGCCATCGTCTTCCTCCGCAACCACGCGGAGACGCTGCTGGAAGCGGCGGAGTGGGTGGAGAAGGCGGCGGAACACGGACCCGAATGCGATCTGGATGGCGTAGTGCCTAGCGGCCCGCCGCTACGGCCAGCCTGCACATGCGGCCTTGACCAATTGCGTGCTAAACTAAAGGAGCCGCCGGAATGACCCGGCGACCCCAGGAGAGCACGATGTCAGAAGCATCGAACCCTGCCCACGATCCTACCGTACTCGCCCGATTCTGGGCAAAGGTCAGAAAGGCAGACGGCTGCTGGCCGTGGCTGGGAGCGCGAAACGGTCAGAACTATGGCGTCTTCCACCTCAACGGTCGCGCTATAGGTGCGCATCGGTTTGCGTACATGGCGCTCGTGGCTCCGATCCCCGATGGCATGTTCATCTGCCACCACTGCGACAACCCCTCTTGCGTGAACCCGGCGCACCTGTTCGTTGGCAGCAACAAGGCCAACATGGTGGACTGCGCCCAGAAGGGCCGCGTTCCGCAAGCCAGCGTCACGCCCGACGAGGTTGTCGTCATCCGGGCGGAAGTGGCGAGCGGGGAGTCGCGGGGGCGCTTGGCGTGACCGTGTTCGCGCTGGGTGTAGGCGCTCTAGCTGCCCCGCCGGGGTGGTTCCCGGCGCTCCTGATAATGGCCGGGGTGGTTCTCGGCGCATGTGCCATCGCGGCGCATGTCAGGGGCGATAAGAAGCGCGATACTGCCCGGAGGAACTCGCTCCGGTCGATCGCGGCTCTGCTGCGCGAAGCTCCGGAGAAGCACACAGCGCCCATTAACTGCGCGACCTTGTGCGGCTCGTATCTGGTGGACGCGCTAGACCTCGGGTTCTTGTCTGGAGACAGTTGGCGCTCGGTGCGCCACATCATGCGCCTTGCCCAAGAAGGCCGACTCGAACATATGCTGTCGCAACCCACCGGCAGCGTTCGCCCGGCCCCTGAATGGCATGTGTTCGTCAACGGCTATACGCAGGTGAGGGGCGACGGATACGTTGGCACATTCAGCGAGAAGCTCGTACGCGCTGCCTGTGAACGCTGGGCGGAACTGATCGAGCAGGAGGCCACCGGTGAGTGAGCCGCGCGAGAGCGATGACAGGCTAGCGCATGAAATCAGGGTTGATCCTGAGATTCTGAAGCGGGTGATTGAGGCTGAGATGCGGGACTGGTTTGAGTTGAACTACGACGTTCCCGCGGCGGATTGCGAACCGTCCTCCATAGCTCGGAGCGTGCTAGGACGGCTCCGTCGCCACCTGCAAGCACTACACCAAGGGCCCGCACCTTGCCGCAAGCGACGGTGATCTCATGAAGTCCATCGAGCAGATCCTTCTCGGTGTAGACCATGGGGAACTTGAGGTCTTTGGTCTTGGTGTCGTGATGATACGACTGGGCAATCTGCGCATCGACGCGAACGAACTCCCTAGGGTCAAGCAACGCAAGGGTGTTCGGTTCCCCAACGTTCACCCAAAGCGAATGGGCGAGCTTGTTGCGGAATCTCTCGGGTGCCTTCAGGTCTTCGTACACGGCGTCGAACAGATCCAACTCGCGGCCGTCCAAGGCCGTGCTAGCCGCGCCCTTGATTGCCGCTTTCCTTGCTGCGGGGCTCTTGATGGCCAAGAAGCCTGCGCTCACGACAGCGTAGTCGGATCTCAGCATGTTCGACAACAAGCGAATCTGCTCGCACTCAACGTAGGACCACGCGGCGATGCATCGCATGGCAAGTAGCGCCAGATTCTCGGGCGCGTTCTTGATTTCGGGAATGCCGAGCAGAACCAGTCCGGCCTTCTTGAAAGGCTGCGGGTTCACTTCTGTTTCGTGTCCTTCGCGGGCACCTTCAGGATTCGCTTCACGAACCTGGCGAGCCTATCCAGCGAGTCCGGCTTGTTCTTCCTCTTCTTCGGCGGCTTCTTTCGCTTTTGGTCCGCGTCTAAGGTGCGGGAGGGCTCTTTCTTCACGCTCACCGCCGACTCATCTCAGCGCCGGTCAACTGCGCGAAGGTCAAACGCTTGGCGCGGACCGCGTGAGTACTCCCGCGTTCTGTGACGCTCGCGCGCTGGCCTGCGAAGACGCTCGCACTTCCATTCTGAGCCTCCTTCCCCCCCGCGAGGTTGAAGAGTGAGCGTCGTGGCCTTTCTTGCGCTCTGGTTTTCGTGGTGGGCGTGTGCGTGCTGGCTGTGCGGGCGGTGGTGCAAGTGACGCCCTACTACGAGCACGGCGGGATCGTGATCTACCACGGGGACTGCCGGGATATCCTGCCGGGGCTGGAGCTTGTGGACCTCGTGCTGACCGACCCGCCCTACGGCGTTTTAGCTGCGACGGGGTCAGCCGCCACCCGACGCGCCACCCGCAACACGACCGCAGGACGGGTGGGCTGGGACGTGCGGCCCGAGCCCGATGTGATCGCGTCTGTGGTCGCTGCCGGGAAGGACGCAGCGTTGTGGGGCGGATGTCACTTCCAACTACCCCCGACCTATGGCTACCTCGTCTGGGACAAGAAGATCGACGGCCTGAACTTCGGAGAGGTTGAGTTCTGCTGGACGACCGGGCGCTTTGCTCCGAGGGTCCACCGGGAGCGGGCCGTGATGATCGACGGCGGGCGCGTACACCCCACGCAGAAGCCGGAAGCCCTGATGCGGTGGTGCATGGGGTTCTTCCCCGACGCAGGCACGAGCCTTGACCCGTTCATGGGCTCAGGAACCACCCTCAGAGCCGCCAAGGATCTGGGCCGTAAGGCGATCGGCATCGAGATCGAGGAACGCTACTGCGAGATCGCGGCCAAGCGTCTAGCGCAAGAGGTCTTTGACTTCGGAGCCCAGCCGTGACGCAGCTCCTCTTCACCCACCGGGAGAAGTACGGCGCGTGAACTTCCAGCCTGACGAGTACGCGAAGGCGCACAAGCACCCGGCTGCGCTCGCGGAACACCTGACACGGCGCGACAAGTTCCTGCGACCCCCGCACGTCGAGCTGATGTCCACCACGATCGCGCAGTCGGTCCTGACCGGCGGCGGGGGGCGGTTCATCGTGACGATGCCCCCGAGGCACGGGAAGTCTTCCCTGTGTTCGGCGTGGCTGCCGTTCTGGTTCTTGCAGCTCTACCCGGAGCTGTCCGTCATGCTGGTGAGCTACGGCGCTGCGTTCGCACAGAAGTGGGGACGCCGGGTGCGCAGGCTGGCCACGGTGCATCAGTCCGAGACGTTCATGCGGCTTGACCCCGAGACGCGCGCAGCCGCAGAGTGGGAGACCACCGAGGGCGGCGGCATGAAGTCGCTGGGCATCGGTGGCGATGCGACAGGGCGAGGCGCGGACCTTCTCGTGATCGACGACCCGGTGAAGAACTCCGAGGAGGCCCGGTCTCCTGTCATGCGGCAGAAGACGTGGGAGTTCTGGCAGGAGACCTTGCGCACCCGCTTGGAGCCCGGGGCCACTGCTGTGGTCGTCCAGACACGCTGGCACGAGGACGATCTGGCGGGCAGGCTCATAGCGGAGGACAGGGAGCGCGTCAAGCGGGGCGAGGATGCCGTGTGGACGCTGATCGACTTTCCGGCCATCGCCGAGGGCGACGATGTTCTGGGACGCTCTGAGAGCGACGTGCTGTGGCCTGAGCGCTTCGACGTGAAGGCGCTGAAGTCGCTGCGCGCCGACCTCGGCTCCTATGCGTGGGCTGCGCTCTATCAGCAGCGGCCCACACCCGAGGGCGGCGGTATGTTCCGCAAGGTGGACTTCCGCTACTGGTACATCGCTTCGGACGGTTCGTACGTGCTGGTCCACGACGACAGGGAGGAGATCATCCAGCCGACGATCTGCTGGCGCGGGCAGGTGACCGACACCGCGATGGAGATAAAGACGATCAATGACCGCACCGTCTGCCTCACCTTCGCGGTCACGCCCAAGCGCCAGATGCTCCTGCTTCACGCCGAAATCCAGCGCATCGAGGTGCCGGACCAGCTGCCCATGATCCGCACGCAGAAGAAGCTATGGAAGCCGCGATGGTCAGGGGTCGAGGTCAAGGGCTCTGGCGTCGGCATCGTGCAGGAGGCCCGGCGCGAAGGGCTGATCCTCAGACCGATCAAGGCCGTGAAGGACAAGGCGACTCGGGCCAGCCCGGCCTCCGCGCTCTATGAGCAGCACGCGATCTTCCATCCGCGCTACGCTCCGTGGCTGGAGGAGTTCGAGAAGGAGCTGATGGGCTTCCCCAACGCGACGTTCGACGACTGCGTGGACGTGATCGCGCACGCAGTAAATCTCCTTGCCCCCCAGCCGGGGTATGATACTAGCGCGCCCCGGCGAAAGACGCCGTCACTTACAGGCATGGCCACAGGCAAGCTGGAGATGATGAAGTAGTGCCCACCTCGATCACTCCCATTCGAGTCGCCAACGCCAACACCGACCGCTACATCCACGACCTGAGAGCCGCCTACGCCGGACTCAGGATCTACGACCCGGACTTCGCCATCGACCGCGACCCGTGGATCTACGAGAAGATGCTGCGCGACCCGCTCATCCGCCAGTGCCTCGGGCACCGGATGAGGTCGGTGGCGGGCGGGGACTGGTCGATCGTTGCGGCACGCGGCCCCACGGAGAAGGACGAGGAAGCTGCGCGCGTCATGGATCAGGCGATCGGGGAGCTGGAGAACAAGGGCTTCCAGAGTTCGCGCGTGAACTTGGCGCGGTTCGTCTGGGAAGGATCACGCCATGCAGCAGTCAACGGCAAGCGCAGGCCGAGGCCGTACGGCGATGGCAAGGTCCGCGATTGGTGGTTCCCCACCAAGCTGCGCGACTTGCCCAAGAGACGTGTGCGCGTCTGGCGCGAAGGCGGCAAGGTAGTAAAGAAGCTCGTGCCCGTCTTCGACGAGCAAGGCGTGGACTTCGACTACTACGGACGCGACTGGCCCGAGGATCGAATCATCACAGCGGTCTACGACGACGAGGAGAGCAGGCTGGGCTTCGGTCGTGGTCTGGGCGACTCGTGCTACTGGTTCTTCTTCCTCAAGTGGAAGCTGATCGAGGAGGGCGTGGACGCGGTCCGCGAATGGCTGCAAGCGCTCATCATCGTGAAGACCGATACCGTCAACCTCGGCGACGTGTCGCAGACCTCCACCTCGACCCGTGACGCGCTGACTGCTGCGCTAGTCGATGCAAAGCGGAAGGGCGTGGTGGCGATCGGCAAGGAAGACGATGTCGATGGCTTCGACGCGACCGGCAAGGGCTCCGAGGCGTTGCTGAAGTGGTTGCACATGCTCGACGACGGGCTGCGTGGTGTAATCACCGGCGCGAAGCTGAACACGGGTGGCGGGGACGACAAGGCGGGCAGCCTTGCGCGCGGCGAGGTCGAGGAGAGAACCAGCGAAGGCATCTATCAGCTGGACTCCAAGCTCCTCGACGAAGCAATGACCGGGGGTCTCATCAAGCCGGTCTGGGATCGCAACCGCGAGAACCTGATCGAGCTGGGTCTGGTCGATGCGCGTATGCCCTCGTATCGCTCCATCAACGAGCCGCGTGAGGACCGGGAGCAAAACAGCAGGCTGCTAAAGGATGCGCTCGAATCCGGGGCGATGGTCAAGAAGGACGAGTTCTACGAGATGCTGGGCCTGACCCCGCCGACCAAGGAAGACATCGAGGCGGGCAACGTGATCGAGCCCAAGGAGGAGCCGGACCCGTTCGGTGGTGGAGGCGGCAACCCATTCGAGCAGCAGAACGGAAACGGCGAGAAGCGCAAGCCCCAGAACGGCCAGCCGCCCAAGCCCAAGCAGCAGGGTAACCGCATCCAGACCTCAGACACCCCGGCAGATTTCATGTTTGCCGCGCCGTGGGATGAAGGGAAACACCCCCGAAAAAAAGACGGGGAGTTCGCGCCGAAGGGCGGGGGCGAAAGTTCGGGCGCGGTCGCCGATGAGAAGTCCGAACGTGCGCGCGTAACGGACGGCGGCGACCCCTACCCTGCTGTCGGCGACACGGTGGACGGGCGGGTAGTCCGCGACCCGGACAACATCCCCAACACCGACTCGATCGAAGCCACGATAGAGGATGCCGATGTCCTGCCCGGAATCCGTGACGTTGCAATGTGGTCGTTCACGCTGGACGAGTCCCCGGCGATCAAGCCGGGCGACAAGACCGCGTACGGGCGCGACGTGCTGGAACTCGCGGCCAAGATCAAGGAGAGCGGCGAGATCAGCCCGCTGATCGTGGCGGTGGACGAGCAGGGGCCGTACATCATCGAGGGCGCGCACCGCTTCGATGCGCTCAAGGTGCTGGGGGCCAAGTCGTTCCCGGCGCTGGTGGTCCTCGATGGCGTGGAGCGTGAAGACCTCGCCTACCCGGAAGCCAATGCTGACGACAGCACCGAGTAGCGCCGCTGAGTTCTCCTGCTCGTGCGGCCACCAGTTCGCAGCGGGCGACTTCCCCGACTGGATCACCGCTGCCATCGAGGCTTCCGCAGCCACGCTACGCGCGCTGGTGCGCCTGATCGCGCGCCCGCACGCGGGCCTTGCTGCTGCCGATGCGGAAGCGCTCGACGCAATGACCGGCCGCATCACCGAGGACTTGACCGACGCGATGGCAGCGGCAGACCTCGAAGCGCGGGCCTTGATGATCCCGGCGCTGATCGATCCCACATCCCTGCCCACCGTGCCGCATGTGCCCTTCGGCGAAGCGGTCAAGGACGTGATCGAGAGACACCCCAAGCTGGCCGCGAACGCAGACGCGGTCGCGGACCTGTACCGGGAGGGGCCTGCGTTTGCGATGGCCAAGTCGATGGAGCTGAACGTGACCGAGTCGGTGCAGAACATCGTGGGCCGGTTTCTGGAGGAGGGCACGGCCCGCAAGGTCTCGCTGGAGTTCATCGTCAAGGAGTCTGACGACTTCACGCACAGCTACGCCGAGACCGTGCTACGCACCAACGTCACGACCGCGCAGACGGAGGGGATGTTCGCGCAGTCGAAAGACCCCAACATCAAGGCCGCGATCCCGGGATTCATGCTGACCGTCACCAAGGACCGCGACGTGCGCAGGGGCCGTGCAGAGGACGGGGGAGAGAACCACGCAGCGGCGCATGGGCTGATTGCTGCCGTGGATGATCCGATGTGGATGCAGTATTCGCCCCCGTTCGGGTATCGGTGCAGGTGCCGTCTGATCCGCCAGTCGGTGGGTCAACTGAGGCGGCTGGGCCTGCTGCGTGAAGACGGCGCGGTGATACGTCGCATCCCCACGGGGATCAACAGCTTTCGCAAGCACCCGAACTTCACCCGGTCGAGGATGCCGGGGTCGTAGCCATCTACTAATTTACTACTAATCTATACAGATTTAGTAGATAGCGCCTGCCGCGCGACCCTTGCCTTGTCCGCGCGCTGGTCTATACTTGCGCATGAACTCCCACCCCCACGAAAGGTTGCCGTTGCCATGAGCAAGACCACCTCACCCCTCACCTTCCTGTGTCGCGCCCAGACTGCGGTTACTCGGATCAAGGCCGACATCAGCGCGCGACAGGGCAAGGAAGACGCGCGGCGTCAGAAGTTCGTAGACATGCAGATTGCCCTGAACGCGCGGCTGGCCGAGGCGGAACGCGACGTGGTGACGTGCGAGAACGCGCTCGGCGGCACCAAGACCTCGTCCGACGCGGCGACCGATGCCTAGAACAGCGGAGCAGGTACTTATGCTCTCCAAGCTGAAGCGGGAGCACGAACGTGCGGCACGGATTGACGTGTTCGCCGCCGCTGCGCTGACTGGCATGGTGGCTAGTGGGGCAGACTTCAAGTCATCCGAGCAGGTCGCGCGCTTCGCCAAGACGTACGCGGTCGCGCTGGAACACGAACTAAGGGGGCGTAATGCCTGAGCAGCACGAGGCCACCGAGGGGTACAAGATGCGCCCCGAGTCCCCCAAGCCGCTCTGGGAAGTCTTCGAGCTGACCAGCTACGAGTCGTACGAACTCGCCGAGGTCACCGCAGCTCAGGACTCTGCGCTCCGTGCGAAGCAGCGCGCGGACGGGCGCATGAACCAGCTGGCGTGGAAGGTGCTAAAGGCGAGCGGCAAGGAGCCCGCGTCTCTGGAGGGCTGGGACTTCCACATAGACGGCGACTCCAAGCGCGTCGTGCTGCGGCGTGAGGTGGAGAAGGCCGAAGCTGGCGGAATCGGACCCGGACGAGATCAGCCCAAGGGGCTGAAGCCCGGAGATGTGTGTGGCGAGCCTGCCAAGTGGGCGCTACAGGCAGGACCGAAGAGTCCGTTCCAGCACGCCTGCCTTCGACACGTCCGCCACTTCGTGGGAGCGCAACACGCGATCAGGCACGGCGAGGACATGGCGTGCGAGTACGTGGAGCCGACCCCCGACCGCGACGGAGGATGAACGCATGACGAAGAAGCCCGAGTCTGTGCGCTGGATCTTTGCGAGCCTGAACGGGTTGGGCGACGTGGTCTTCGAGACTGCGGACCCGATCTCGGACGTGCCCGTGCGCGCGTGGCGCTGCTGCCACGTCCGCGTGTTGAAGGACGAAAAGGGAAACATCATCGAGAAGAACGTGCGGAAGTTGCCGGGCTATGCGCTCGGCCTCCACGCCGACCCGCTGGTATTCAACCCGTGGGCGTTCAACATGGCGTGCGTGGCACCCAAGGATCTGGGCGAAGCGGCGACGAAGGAATGGACCCCCAAGCCCGTCGTGCAGATCCACAGGCGGCTGCCGCCCGAGAACAAGCAATGAGCAGAGACGCCCTTACCCCGCTGCCCCCGCCGCGCAAGAAGTCCAGACAGGCGCGCGTGCGAGCGAGGCGCGAAGCGATCGGGTTGCCGTTCACGTACCCGAAGGTCTGGAAGCGGCAGCGGTCCACGTCGCGTCACGACAAGTGCGAGTGTGGCAAGCGCAAGCTGAAGGCCAAGCTGTTCTGCCGCCGGTGTTCGTCGGCTGTCCCTCTGGAGATGCGCAGGCTGAACAAGCACTACGACCCGGACTTCAAGCTGGAGGCCCCGACGCTGTGACGCTCAAGACGAAGGAGCACTGGAGCAAGCGCGGCGAGTGGCACGTCCTGCTCGTGGAGTGGGAGTGCGAGGGGTGCGGCGCAAGCGGCCTTGATGAGAACGTGTGCCACGATGTCGAGCCGGGCTTTTGCTCGATCACGCGCTGCCCCGAGTGCGAACGGCTCCCGCTGCCGACGATCACGGACCCCTTCGAGGATGAGCGGGCCGAGGCGCTCGCGTACGCGAAGAAGGCCGCGGGCCTATGACTGACGCAGAGATCGCGGAACTGAGGGAAATCTACCGATTGGAGGATGTTGCCTCGGTAACCTCCCCCGGAACTGTTGCCGTGCGCGTTCCGTATGGCAGGGACATCCACCGGCTTCTGTCCACGATCGAGCGGTTGCAGGGAAGCGCCGACGCGCTACGGCGCGGCATCGAGAGGCTGGGGGAGATGTGATCCTGTTCTTCACCGTCCCCACGGAGGGCTACATCCGCCACGAGATCACGTCCTTCAAGGACGCGGCGGCTTCGATGATGAAGTCGCACGGCGACACGCTGATCTGGTCGCCCGTGACTGACTCGGGCTCGTGGTCGCGCAAGCCCACGATGGCGTGCAGGAACCGCACCATCGAGGACATGCTGAACACCATCGCCACGCGGTACTTGTCGATGGACTACGACTGCATCCCGTTTCGTGACGAGCAGCCGGACATGGTTGGGCTCGGGTACATGCTTGACGATCTGGAGCGCGACGACGTGGACGTGGTCTTCGGCTGGTCGCTGATCCACAGGCCGCGCGAGAATGATCTCGTGCCGTGCGTGCTGGCCCCGCAGGGACAGCCCACGGTCCACACGCCCAACCCCCGCCCGGACCAGTGGCCCTTGGACTTCGTGAGCCCGTACAGCGACGAGCCGCTCACCGAGTTGAAGGGCGGCGCGGTCGGCTCGCACTGCTTCATGGTGAAGCGCGAGGTATTCCTTGCGATGAAGGCAGCGGGGCGGCTGTACTTCGACGATGTCCACGACAGAGACCCGGACTCGGACAGGTACGGCGGTCGCATCCAAGGCCACGACGTATCCTTCTGCCAGCTCGCGCAGGACTTGGGCTTTCGCGTGTGGCTCGACAACCGGATCTTCTGGGGCCACATGAAGGACGTGGATCTGCGGTGGATACACGACCTCGTGCGCGGCTTCACGCGAAGGATTGACGCGCACCAGAGCGTGGCGCTGAAGGCGTACCCGGACTCGCCCGCGTGGGTCACGCTACGCATTGCGGAGGAGGAGGCACGCGGCAAAAGCCCGCAGTGGTACTCGAAGGCTGACCCGTGGGAGGCTTACGATGGGGTGGACGTGCTGGTCTTCGAGGCGCACGATAGCCCTGCCTTCAAGGCGTACTTTGACCAGCTGGTGATAAAGCCGGGCGAGTTCCCGCTTCGCGCGGAGTTCGTCGGGGAAGGGGTGGTCGTGACGCTATGAGCAACGTACCCGAGTGGATCACGAAGCGTGTGGCGGAGGAGCTGGCGCAGAGCAGGAACGTGCGAACGTACCCTGCGTCCGGCAAGTCAACTCCGCATCTCTGCCCCGAAGCGCGCGGCACCGTGAAGACTCATGTTGTCATCTTCGAGGACCGGAACAGCGACCAGTGTATTCAGTTCTTGGCGATCACCGGCGGCGACTGCGAATGGGTCGGCGACGGCGTGGTGGTGACGCTGTGAATGTCTACCTTGTCGGCTCGTACTACCTCCCGCCGCTCAAGGAGGGCGACAACGGCTACCCCGGCCCGTGGTCCGTCTGGGGAGTCTTTGAGGATCAGGCGTTGGCTGAGGCGTGCGCCGGGAAGAATGGCTTTGTCATGCCGCTCATCCTCAACCAGTCCTACTCCGAGGACATGCCGCTCATTGGCGCGTACTATCCGGGCGACGGCTCCGCCGTCATGCCGGGGGGGCTGTGAGCAGCTTAGAGATCGGCCCCGGCCCGGAGAAGCTGGGCGAAGACTGGGCGACCGTGAGCGCAGCCCCCGGCCCTGCCGTGGACGTGCTTGCGGAGTGGGGCCTTGACACCCTGCCCTTCCAGAGCGAGGAGTTCGACGAGGTGTACGCATCCCACGTCATCGAACACGTCGGCTGGATGAACGCGCAGAGGGCGCTGGCGGAGGCGTGGCGCGTCCTGAAGCACGGCGGCACCATCGAGCTGCACACGATCGACTTCGCCGTGGTGGCCCAGCAGTACAGCCGTGGCGTAGCCACAGACCCGGAGCGCTTCAAGCACTTCATGGAGGAGATCAGCTACCGCGTCTTCGCGTACCCGATTCGTACGGGCGACCGCGCGTGCGTGCAGTGGCACCACTCGTGCTACGATCGCGCCTATCTTGAGCATGTGTTGACGACGTGCGGCTTTCACGGGTTCGAGCAGGTGGAGGAGCCGCGCGGTCCGGAGAAGCACGGGGCCTACAACTTGGGAATCAAGGCGGTGAAGCTGTGAGTTTGAAACTGATTCAGCACAAGGGGACTCAGGTACTTTGGTTCGATGACACGAGTGAGGCGCGGGCAGTAGGAGCGCACCTCGCGGCGATGGGCGAGGGGTGCCGCTTCTACGCCATCGGCGCTGAAGGCTCAACGCCGGATCAGCGGCAGGCGGCAATAGATCGCGCGGTGGCGCTGGACAAGCACGACAAGAAGCTGTTGGCAGAGTACGAGCGTCTCGCAGAGGAGTTGACGGCATGAAGCACAAGCCGAAGGGCCGACCGGCCAACCAGCGCACGCGCTCACCGGCTGCACGCAACAAGCGCAGGCTGAAGCGGCTGCGTCGTGGGGCCATCGGCGACCGCCAAGGCCCTGCGTTCATCGCGCGCCGCGTTCAGCGCGACGAGCCGGAAGGGCTCCCCTACACGATCGAGGGCAGCGTGCCGAAGCCCCGGGGCCTGCTGCCGTGGCTGGGGCGCAAGGTGGACGCGACCGCAGCAGCCGTCACGTACGACGACATCAAGAAAGCGTGGGAGGACAAGGGGCTATGACCGTAGAACCGATCGACCTGTCCGACGACTTGGTCGAGGTGGAACTGATGCCCGGCAGCGAGGCGTGGTGGCTGAACGAAGTAGAGGTGCTGGACGAGACGGTGCGCAGTGGCGTCTACACCGGAGAAGACGTGGCGGACCTGATCCATGCGTGCTTCGAGCATGACGAAGCCCGAAAGCGGGCGGGTAACTGGCACCTCGTCCTGATCGTCGTCTCGTGCGCCATCGTCTGGGTCATCGCCAAGGGGTGGTGGTAGTGCTGAACTTCCGCAACTACTCCGAGCTGATCCGCGACACGCTGAAGCTGGCCCCTGCGCTTGCCGACGTTGACGCGATCGTTGGCGTGCCTCGGTCGGGGATGATCCCCGCGACCGTGCTTGCGCAGGCGCTCAACAAGCCGCTGGCGATGGCGGGGCACCTGATCGCACGCTCGGGAAACCGAGTAGACGTGCCCATCGACGTGAACAACAAGGGGCGCTGGGCGCTGGTAGACGACTCCGTCTATACCGGGCGTTCCATGACGCAATGGACCTACGACAGCGAGTGGTGCGTCCGCGCCTGCGTCTACATGGACCCGGCTGTCGACCCTAGCCTCGTGCACTTTGCCGCGGTCGAGCTGCCCCGGCCGCGCATCTTCCAGTGGAACCTCTGGAACTGCGACATGTTGCGCAACTGCCTCATCGACATCGACGGCGTCCTGTGCCCGGACCCGCCCATGCCGGAGGACGCGGGCGAGCCCTACGTCAAGTACATCGAGTCGGCCCCTGTCCTGCACCGCCCTGCTGTCCCTGTAGCAGCCATCGTGACCAACCGGCTGGAACGACACCGAGAGGCGACGGAACGCTGGCTGGCGGCTGCGGGCGTCGAGTACGGGCAACTCCTGATGGCCCCCTTCGATACCCCGGGAGCGCGCCGCAGGTTATCCACCCCGGCAGACCTCAAAAGCGCTTGGTATGATGCGTGGGTGCGCGACACGTCCCACCCGCTCGGTGTGCTGATCGAGTCGCATGACCGGATCGCAAGTCAGGTGTCCGCGAACGTGGGAGCGCCGGTGATTAGCACTCAGAGCTGGAGCTGCTTCCAGCCGTGAAGAAGATGGGCCATAGGTCAAAGGCTCGGGCCAAGAGCTGGGCGGGCTACGAAGGCGCTGCGGCCCGATCCACGATCGAGCGCCGCAACCGGCGCAAGGCCAAGGAGTCGGGCTGGGCAAGGCAGGGCAAGGAGACACCGCGCAAGCTCAACCACACCGTCTACGCGCAGACCACCGGCGACCCCCGGAGCATCAAGGCCACACCGGCACAAGCCCGAAAGATGCGGCGCGGCAAGTGAGCATCATGGACATCGAGGGCGACCTGAAGGACGAAGGCTACCCCGTGATGATGAGCACATGCGAGGCTGCGCGTGCCATCAACTGCTCGCCCCGTACGGTGCGTCGTCTCCGTGAGCAGGAGAAGCTCCCGGCGTTTAAACGTGGGAACACGGGCCACGCCACGTTCCGCAGAAGTGACGTAGCCCGGGTGATCGCGGGCGGCTAGGCCCTCTCGAAGTACTCTGTGCATGTGCCACAGACGGCGTTGAGTTCGGTTGCGCAGCGCACGATGGTGCAGCCGCAAGTCCACTTCTTCATCCGCGTGGGTGCCTTCGCCCCGTGGAACTGGCGGCGCGCGAATGCGAACGCCGACTTCTTCAGCTTCAGCTTCCTGATGTGTCGCTTGCCCTCCGGTCCCAGCTCGGTCGTGGCCCAGCCCCGGCTCCGGTGCTTGGTGACGATCAGGCCGACCGCTTCCGCCGCCGCCTTGAACTTGGCGTTGTGGTACTGGCCCTTGGAGCAGTCCTTGATGCCCTGCACCAGATTGGCCCAGTGCGCCATCTCGTGCAGCATCGTCTCGCCGATGTCGGCTGTGCCGCGGTTCAAGTACTCGGCGGTGATCGTGATTTCGTGCAGCGTCTTCTTCTTGCCGTTGCGCCAGTGGTTGGGTGCCATCCATCCGTAAGCCGACTTGCGGCCCGTGGTCTGGATCAGGATCAGCGGGCGCGGCTCCGACTTCTTCACCCCTATGAACAGCGGGCGGAGTTCGTCGAAGGCGCGCGTCAACTCCGCGATGGCCGCAGAGATCGTGTCCTGCTTGCGGGCAGTCATCAGTTCGCCGGTCCGGCGTAGTAGCCGGGAGCCTCTACGTGGAGGTCAACCTTGTGGCCCTTGCGGGTCACGCAGATGGTCGCCAAGGTCGCGGTGAAGTGCCAGACGGCGGCGGCGAGCAGATCGCGCTCGCGCTCCCACACGTCGAACTCGACCTCGATGTATGCGTTGATGGGGTTTTTCCAGTGGGTCAAGTCCTTGACCCGGTCGAAGGATGCCCCGAGCTGGGATTGCGTGTAGGGGATGGTGGAGGGTGTTGAGGTGTTTTCCATACCCGTAGTATCGGGCATGGACCGTACTTGCGCAAGTGTTTAAACAGGGAAACTTGAGAAAGTTACCACGGCGTCTTGTGCAGCAGGAAGGACAGCAGGAGGCCCAGAGAGCCGAGGATGGCCAGCAGGCACAGCAGCGCCCCCAGCATCAGCCCGAATCCCTGAGCGATGGCGCTTCGGTGGTGTTGGCTCATGGGCAGGATCGTACCCCGGGCGTGGTTTAAACCCGGTCAAACGCGGCCCAACACGGCCAAACCGCGACAGGTGGTGGCGCATGGCCTGAAAACCCCCAAGATGTGGGCTGATGAGTTACCGGGCGAAGCGCGACAAGGACGGCACGTACTCCATCTTCGGCGTACCCGTCTTCGCCGAGGTGCCGAAGGGCACCAAGGAAGCGCCGTTCGACATCGGCAAGAAGTGGCTGGACAAGGCGCTGGCCAACGCACGCACCCGCGCGAGCGAAGGCTACCTGTCGCCGCTGCACTACGACCACCACGATGGCTCAGGCACCCAGCAGAAGGCGGGACACTTCGTCCTGAAGCGGGTTGCGAAGGTCTCTCTGCTCGGCGCGAAGAAGTGGGCGCTGCTCGCCGACTTCTCCAAGCTGCCGCAGTACGCCTTCGAGTGCATCATGGCGGGCGACTGGCCCTACCGCTCGGTCGAGATCGCTTCCTACGAGGAAGCCGAGATCGAGTCCATCGCGCTGCTGTCGGACTACAGCCCCTTCCACAAGTTCGAGCTGCTCAACGGCGAGTCCATCCGCCTCGACGCAACCGACGAGGCCGACGACCTGATCGTCGCCGGTCCTGCGGCTGCTCCCGTCGCCAGGTTCAGCAAGTCCGGCGACCACGTCCTGTTCCAGTTCAAGGAGAGCCCCATGAAGATCGTGAAGATCAAGTACGACCCCGAGACTGGGATGTTCCTTTGGGACGGCAAGCCGCCCACCGGCTTGGCCAAGTCCACCATCGCCTTCACACTGCCGGACGGGTTCCAGTTCATGGGCGACGACGAGAAGGACGAGGGCGACATGCTGCCCAAGGACAAGAAGGGGCTGAAGAAGCTGGCCGCACTTTGCAAGGCCGCGCTCTCCAAGTTCGACGACGAGGACGAAGACGAGGACAAGCACGACTTCATGGACGAAGACGAGGACGACGAGAACCAGCACAAGCCCGCCGAGGCGACGGCCAAGGCGAAGCACGGTGTCGATCTCATCGCCGTCTACCGGAGACTCGACGAGCTGGAGGGTGACGCCAAGAAGGAGCGCGTGACCAAGCGGCGCGACGACGCGCTGGCGGTCGGCATCAAGAGCCTGACCGACGAGGGCTACCACCTCTCCGACCTCACGCGGGCGCACTTCGCCACGCTGAGTCCCAAGGGGCTCACGGCGGCGATCAAGCACTACCGCGCGTGCGTGACGAAGGACGGACCCGACAACCTCGAAGACGACGCCAACGACACCGACGAGGTCGTGGGTGAGTACGCCAGTCAGGGCGACAAGGCGCACCAGTTCGCGGTGGAGGCCAACAAGGTCTACGGCGAGCTGGTCGAGATCGGTCAGAGGTCCGGCACCGAGGCGGAGCGCGAGATGTTCGTTCGCACATACATGGGTCAGCGCGGCTTCGCCGCAAAGAAGACGGGATAAGCAATGGCCGCACTGGCAACCGACAACACTTGGCGCGACATCGAAACCAAGGGCGTGGAGGGCATCAGCCCCATGTCCATGATCGTCTTGAGCACGGCGGTTCTCTACCGAGGGTCGCTCTGCTCGAACAACACGACGGAAGGCGACATCAAGCCCTTCGACGGCACGGTCGGTGACCGCGCCGTGGGCTGGCACTTCGGAGACTCGGTGACGGGCAACGCCGCCGCACCGCGCGTCCGAGGCCGGATCGTCTCCGGCGGGTTCCAAGCGCTGTTCGCCGTCACCGGCCTGAACGGCACGACGCCCTCGGTGGACTACGGCAAGAAGGTGTACGCATCCAACGACGGAACGTACACGGTGACCGGGACCACGACCACATGGCACGTCGGCTACATCGTGCCGAACGACGACCGGGTGACACTCGGCACGGACGTGTGGATCGCCTTCCGCAACATGTTCGGAAAGATCGGGGGAGAGTAGGCAATGCCCGGATTCATCAGTGTAGGTTCCACCATCGCAGCGGGAGTCCGCGACGACTTCATGCACACGTACGAGCCCAGCTTCGACGGTGTGTTGGAGTCGCTCGGGGACGCCATGCAGATGGATGTTCCGTTCAACCACCGCACCGAGACGTTCGCCATGCACGAGACGATGGCCTACCCGGAGCGGTTCGACGAGGGCCAAGAGGAGATCCCCGAGGAAGGCACCGGCTCGCTGTCGTTCACCGTCACGGTCTACGACTACGGCAAGCGCGTCTCGTGGAAGGTCAAGGACCGCGAAGACAACAAGATCGGCGATCTCCGGGGCAAGGCGCAAGTCTTGGGCACCCACTTCGCCTCGATCGCTTCGCGCGTCTTCATCGAGCTGGTCACGGCTTCGGCTTCGTTGCTCCCGACGATCCCGAACGCCCCGGACGGCGCAGCCCCCTACTCCGCCACGGACGGGGACTCGGCGGCACGCTTCGGCATCACCGGCGGAAACATCTTCACCGGCACCGGCGTGGCGACCAGCGCCGCGATCGAGGACGACTTCTTCAATGCGATCGAGCGCATGGGGCAGTTCCTCGATATCAAGGGCCAGCCCTACTGGGAGCCCAGCGTCCTGACCGAGCGCTACACCATCTACTTCAACATCGCCAACCTCAAGGTGTTCACGCAGGCGTTCAAGGCAACCGCAGTCCACAGCGTTTCGGTCGGCACCGACACGACGGACCCGGGCACCGGCGCGGGCGTCTCCAACATCATCTTGGCGTCCGGCGTTCAGGTGACGCTGCGGCCCACGTCGCGCATCACCGACAACGACTGGTTCATCTTCCGGGGCGATGCTCCGGTGCGCCCGTTCTTCCGTGGCATGAAGCGCAACCTGACGATGGAGGATTCCATCATGGGTGGCACAAGCACTGCGGTGACGCAGAACATCGCCAAGGAGTGGGTGCAGTTCACCACACGCGAGGCGTACGGCGTCAACATCCCGTTCTCCACGGTGAAGGTCAACAACTAGAAACCCCAGCGCTCCATGAGCGCAGAAAGGCAGGCTACGCCATGAGCGACCCCGCCAAAACTTCCGCAGTCACCGTCCCCGTCGATCTACCCGAGGTCGCGGAGGGGCAGCAGACCCATCGCTACTGGGTCGGCGTGCTTCCCGAATGCCCGATCCAGAACGTGACCGCAGGCGGCATCAACTTCCCGCTGTATAGCGGCCCGCACCTCGACGGGGACAACCTGATCCCGGTCCTCAAGCGCAAGCTGGGCGCGCACATCGACCTCAGCGACGAACACGTGGATCTGATCGCGGCTGCCGTGCAGCTGCGCGTGGTCCGCATGTACGGCGGCGGGGATCGCGTCGGCGATGAGTACGAGGACGCGGACGCCGAGGCCACCCCGAAGAAGAAGCCCAAGAAACGCGCGGTGATGATTATGCGCGACGGGCCGAAGTGCAAGCCGGGCTACAAGTACACGGCGCTGCAAAACGACGTGCCGCTGGCGCGGTTCGTCTACATGCACCGGCTCGACCAGATGAGCGCGGAGGACGCAAACAACTTCCCGCCCGCAACGATGGCGAGAGAACCGGAGCCGGAGGCCGTGGCCCAGTAGGAGATCCCATGCGATACAAGATCGGAACGAAAGACACCTGCCCGCTCACCAACATCCATGTGCGGGGCGTCACCTTCCCGCGATTCACCGGCCCCCCGGGCGGGAATCAAACAGCGGGTGCCTTGGCCGAACTGAGCGATACGGAGGCGAGCAATCTGCGCGCCGCGATCGATGCCCGGGAAGTGCGCAGGTACAAGGGCGGGAGCGCGAGCGTGTGCCTCAAGACCGACAGCGAGGAGGGACGGCCCGAGGTCGTCAAACGCTGGCCGCTCTCAGCCTGCGTCTACCTGCTCAACGAGGCCAACGACCAAGGCGAAGGCCCCAGCGAGTAAGCAGTGTCCGCACCCACCGAAGACGAAATCCAGACACAGATCAGCCAAGTGGTTTGGATCTTCGAGCAGATCCTTCTGTTCCTGAAGACCAACACGCCGAACTTCGAGGGTGAGTACGAGGAGTTCGTGCTTACCGACCTCAAGGGCGACTTCGCGCCTCTGTCGGTTGGCCCGATGGACGATCTGCGCGCCTCGCTTTCGGCAGTGATTAGCGCCGGAGTGGTGCGGTCGGTGCTGGACCCGCTGCTGCTGGAGTACGGCAAGCAGCAGAACTTCCCCGAGACCGAGCCGGACGACATCTTCGACCGCCTGCTGGTGTACTTCGCCGAGGGGTCCGAGCGTGTGGCGCGTCGTGCGTTCACGTATGGCGCGGTGTCGATGGGCGGGGGCAACACCGGCGACGGAACGATAAACCGCCTGACGCTGGACAGGTACGCCCACGCGATCGAGGCAGCCACCCCCGAGACCAAGACGTTGCGCTGCATCTCGGACCGGAACAGCGGCACGCAGGTACACCAAGAGCTGTTCGAGATCCGGGGCGTTGACATTCCGCGCGACTTCGTGGCGGGCATCGTCGGGGAGGATCGCGTGGGCGCGATCTCGGGCCTGTCCGCAGACGACTCGCTCGAAATCATCAACAACCCGTCCTTCCATCTGTTCGAGGGCACGGCAGCGGTCCCCACAGCGATCACGAACTGGGCGGTGACTACGTCCATCGGAAACTTCGTGGTCGTGCTGACCGACAGGTACAGAGACGCGGTACACGAAGGCGACGACTTCGCCTCGCTGCGCTTCGAGGACAACGACAAGATCACGCAGTTGTTGACGGTCGTGCGCCCCACGCTCGATCCGCTCGTACCGTACTACTGTCAAATCGCGTTCAAGCGCGAGAACTCCTGCGACGGCACGCTGACCATCCGCGTGGGTGCGAACTCCAAGGCCGTCACGTTGTCGGCACAGAGCGGCTGGAACGTGTTGCGCCTCGACCTCGACGAGAAGCTGTTCTTGCGCGGATTCAACGCGACCACGCTCGACATCGAGGTGGAGCTGGCGAGCAGGACCACGGGCGAGGTGCTGGTGGACGATCTTATCATCGCACCCATGACGCGCTTCGACGGCACGTACTACGCGCTGGTCGGCGGAGAGATACCGTTCCTCGTCGAAGACGCCGCAACCATCGCGGACTCGATCTCCTCGGACTCGATCAACCAGCGCTGGTTCTGGCGGGCTTACGACAAGTACCTGCCGCACGCCACGGGCGGCTCGATCACATGGCCGGATCCAACGTGATATGGCGCTCTCTACACACGTCACCGACCGCTACGGCACCAACCCTGCGTGGCTCCGCAACCTCACGAATCAGGACGACGACGACGCTACGATCGTCAACCTGACACGGCTGGGCTTGGCCACCGACGCAGCGGAGGCGGACTTCCCGCTGAAAGCGCAAGCGGCCTACATCGACACCGACGAGGCGCACATCCAAGCCGGTGTTGCCGGGACCATCGCGTACCTGCGCATGTGGTCCACCGCCCCGGGCAAAGACACCCCGGCCATCGAAGCGTTCCACAAGCAGCTGGGAGCAATCCGCTCGATCGGACCGGGCAAGCGCATCACGCCGATCGCGGTGGCCCCGGCGGCACGAGAAGGCGACGAGGATCTGTTTCGGGGCGTCACGCCCGACAACCCCTCGGTGGACAGCTCGCCGTGACTACCGTGATCGTGCTGGACGCCAGCGGGGTGGACCCGTTGGTGAAGCTGCGCGGCGCGGTGAGCAACCCGCGCCCGATCCTCGAACGCATCGGAGCCATCGGCGTTGCCGGATCTCAGCAGGCATTCGAGGACGAGAAACTCGGCGAGTGGGTCTGGCCGGAGCGATACCCGAATCAGTCCGAACCCTTCATCAACATTGCGGGGGCGGTGGCGGACTTCGCATCGGGCCGATCGGAGCCGCTGCCCCGCCGCTTCGATCGACGCCCCGTGCTGCGCGACACAGGCGAACTGCTGGGCTCGCTGAACTGGCGCGTCACCGGGGACGATTCTGTCGAGTGGGGTAGCACCAAGGAGTACGCCGCCGCGCACCAGTTCGGTTTGACGACCTCGCAACCGATGGATGAGGCGACACGCAAGCGAATGGCTACGTGGTTGCTGACCGAGGATGGCGATCCCTACATCAAGAAGCTGACGCCGCTGCTGAACATGACCGAACTAGAAACCGACATCGTGCAGCGGCCTTTCCTCGGCGTCACCGCACAGATGGAAGACGACATTCAAGAGACCGTGGAGCTGATGATCGCGGAGGCTTCCGGTGGCCGATTCTGATGTTCGCAGGGCACTGCGCGTCAACGGCAAGCTGTGCTGGGACCCCACCGATGTAACCACGGGATCGTTTCCCTACGGCGGCGTCGGTCTGGGCGTTGCCACGGGCAAGGCGCACGAGGTCCGGTACGCTGCGCATCTGGTGCGCGCGGAGGAGATGGGCGGGGTTACGATCGACGCGATACACCCGGGCGAGGAGCATGTGTTCTCAGCGATCCTGCGCGCATGGGACACCGACGCGATTGCGGCGCTGCTGCTGGATCGTGCAGACGGCGCGACGACGGGGCGGGAGGTCATCAGGGCGCGGGCCACGACCGTAGACAAGCGCGCGGGCACGATGCTGTCCACGCTCAAGGGCATCTTGTACTTCGCGCCGGACTCCGACAGCGACCCGGGCGTGATCTTCTACAACGCCATGCCGATGAGGCCGGACCAGTCCTCGACCGCGTACCACATCGCAGAGCAGTGGGGGCTGCCCATGTTGTGGATCGCAACCCCCGACGCGACCGGCAGAATGGTCGAGGCCGGACTGAGAAAGGATCTGATAATTTGAGCCTCTCGGTAGAGCAGGCGATGGGCCTGATGAAGTCCGGGGTCCGGTGGTCAATGGCCGAGTATTCGGCGCTTGACCGCGACTCCCGCAGGGCGCTCAGGAGCGCGCAGGAGCGCATCGAGTCCGAGCGGGTGGAATCGGTCGCAGACGTTCTGATTGCCCGTGTGGAGGCAATGCTGGCCGACGTGGCAGCCGAGAGCGCCGATCTCGCAGCCAAGGGGCTCTTGGGGGCGTTGAAGTGAACACGTTTCAGGCAGCCCTGCGCATCAAGAACGTGCTGAGATCCCTGCGCTGGGGAGGCACGGGAGACCCGGTCTTTGGCCGGGACTCGGTCTATGTGACCCAAGGCGCGATCCGGTCTTTCCTCGACCAGCTCAAGCTGGGGGATTCCGCTGCCGCGTTCGTCAAGATCGGCGGGGGCCGGGCAGATCCCGAGCGGCCGGACCTGTGGACGCAGGATCTCTCGGTGTTCGTGATGGTCGCGGTGCCGGGCGATCAGATCGGGGAGCGCACCCTGCTCGGTGCGAACCGCACGGCACTCACTGCGGGTGGAGGGCGTGGCCTTCTGGAAGTCGAGCCGGAGATGCTGGCTGCCGTCGAGTTGCTCAACAAGTCCGGCCAGTTCTCCATCCTGTTGCGCATCGCATCGAGGGCCGAGCCGCTGCTGGATGAGGACTCGGCCTACCACATCTCGCGGGAGTATTCGTTCGAGGCGGAGCTGACCCGCGCGTACCAGCACATGTCCCCGCGCAAGGTGGCTGCGGTGGATGCCTCGGGCACCGTGACGATCAGCTGGACCGCGCCCGACATCGTGACGGACTTTGTTGCGTACGTGGTGAGGCGCACGACAGGCACAATCCCCGCAGGCTTCGTGACCGATGGCACAGACATACAGTGGACCACGGGCGTCAGCACGACCGACACTCCCGGCGCAGGCACCTTCACCTACGCGGTCTTCGCAGCGTACGATGATGAAGGCGGCTCGGTGGAGCAGGACCACTCCGACTACGACGACGCAACGGTGGTGGTGGCCTGATGGCGGACGAACAGAGACTCAAGGACGCAAAGATCCAAGTCAAGCTGGATCTGAAGGGCGCGCAGGATGCGCTCGACGATCTCAACAAGGACGGCGATCGATCCACGCCGGGCGGGCGTCCCCCGTCTCCGGGCCGCAAGGACGACCGCAAGCGCAGGGAAGACGACGAGCGCAAGGCCAAGCAGAGACCTCGGGCAGCTGCGGTGGGTGCCGCAGTCGGCGTGGCCAAGATACCGGGTGCGATCGTTGCGGTGGTGAAGACCGTGGTGGCGGCAAGCGTGGCCACGCTGGTTGCCGAGATCGTCCCGGCCATGATTTCCGCACGGCTCGCACAAGTGAAGGACGACATCAGCTTCGAGCGCGGCGTGCTGGAGATCATGGAGGTGGCGGTAGGAATGCCGTTGCAGGCGCTGGGCCAGCTGGTGCGCAATCTGGAGAACACGCTGGCCGTGGGCGGCGCGTTCGTCGGCACTGCACTAGACGTTGCAGTGTCGCAGAAGTCGCTGATCGGAGAGGCGGACGCAGAGGATGTGTTTTCGATCGCGGGGCGCGCGGCGATGGTCGCATCCGCGCAGCGCTCGCTTGCGGGCTCGCGCCGACACCAGCGGCGCATCATCTTCGGCGGCGCGATCGTAGACATTGCCGACGACATCAAGGATCTGATGTTTAAGGGATCGGAGACGAACCGCTGATGGCTGACGCGGCACGCGAACTCTCGATCACCTACGGGTCCATCATCATCGGCGGGATCTCGACGGACTACCTGCTGGACAATTGGACGCGCCACGAGGTCAAGGACGGCACCGCAGACAGCTGGATCGAGTTCGACTGCGTCGTGAAGGCGTCCACGGTCGAGGCACTTGCACCTCTCTATCAAGCGCTGGAGCGCACGTTCAGAAGCCCGCGCAAGTCGCTCACCGTGAGCCAGTCCGGGCAGGTGCTTTTGCAGGCGCACCACACCGATGCAGAGGGCGGGTTCAACACCGAGCCGTCCATCAGGAAGGTGGGCGATGTAGGGGACTCGGGCAGATCCCGCCGCTACACGCTGCGGGTCACTTGGGAAACCCCGGCAGACACGGTAAGCACCTCGGGCCTGCGGGAGTCGAACATCAACGTGGCGTACGACGCTTCGCGCATCCGCACCATCAGGATCAGCGGCACGTTCACGGGAGTGCCCGACACACCGAACGCCAGAGACCGCTACGACTCGGCAATCGGCGCGCACGTAACGTCCGCACTCTCTGCCCTGTCCGTCACCACGTCCGAGCTGATCGGGGAGCCGGTCACGGAGCAGGACTACGACAACAAGACGCTGCGCTTCGAGCGCATACATTTGGAGCTGATCTTCGGGCAGGGGCAGGATTCACCCAACGACGACGCCGCGATCACGGACCAGACGTTGACGGTCACGAGGCGCGAAATCTCGGAGGAGCGCAGCCCGGCCACAGGAGTGGGCGCGGCCACCGCTGGCGTTGTGGCTGCGGGCACGGTGCAGGCGCTTGCGATCTTCGACCTTCACTACGAGGCGTCGATCGACAACACCTCAAGCACCGCGCTGAAGTCCAAGTACGACTCCATCCGCGCGTGGCTGCTCGGGCAGTTCGGTGCGGTGTTTTCCCAAGGCACGTATGCGCTGACCGTCGAGAAGGTAGACACCGACCGGGTAAAAAACCGCCTCATCGTGGACATGACGGCGGAGGGCTCGGTCAGGGGCGCGCTCCTGTTGCGCCGCACAGTCACGAGCCAGACCGACACGACCGCCCCCACGGTCTTTCGCGGTGCGTGGACTGGCAATCCGGACGACTTCTACATCTATCAGGGCCACAGCGTCAAGCTGAAGATTGTGATTGCGACCGCGCGCCACCTCACGACCAAAGACCCGGCGCAAGTCGAGGCGCAGAACAAGGAGTTCGCGCAGGGATTCGGGGGATCTGGCGGAGGCGGCGGCAGCGGCTTCGTGATCCGGTCGGTGTCTTCAAGCACGGCGGTTCGCATCGGCATCGAGGGATCCGGCCATGTGCTGAACATGGTGGACGTGACAAGCACAGTGACCAAGCGCATCGCAAACTCCGTGGGCAGCGGCGGCGGCGCGATCGGTCACGGCACTGTCCAGTTCGACATCCCCTCGCCCATCGGCGGGCTGGTTAGGAACTAAGTGGCCAAGGCCACACTCGGCGGCAAGACGATCTTGGACGGCCCCGTGTCTTGGTCTCTGCGGCCCGGCGTCGTGCCCTACATTACCGAGTTCGAGATGATCCGCAGGGACGCGGAGCAGCTGGCGCAGGGCAAGCTGTCGCCCGTGACCTTGGTGCTGGGATCTCCGGGTGCAAAGGGCGCAACGATCAAGTTCTTATACGTGATCCAGTCCTACCCCTCCGACAACCCGCACACGCTGATGGTCCGAGTGGCCGATCGGCGCTGGTTCTGGTCGTACGTCCACGTCAACCACTCGTTCAACATCCGCCGCAACATCGGCATCAAGCGCGTGAAGGCCGGGTTCAACCGGCCCGTGCTGGACCCGCCGCTGGTCGATGTGTTGTACGCGCCGTGGTCGCTGAAGGGGACCGCGCGCTGGACAGCAAAAGAAGCACTCAAGGAGGTCTGGAAGACGGTTCAGGAACCCGAGAAGGCGATCGGACCCACGCCCAATCTGGTGATCGACACCGACATCGGAAGCCTGACACCGGAGACGTTGCCGCTGGAGGACGTGGAGCTGGCGGATCAGGGCGACGGCGCAATGAAGCGCCTGCTGGACTTCATCCCCGGAGCCAACGTGACCGTGAAGGCGGACGGCACCGTGCTTGTGTACTCGATGGCATCCGGCAAGGAGCGCGGCATCCTCGACGACATGATGCCCGAGCAGGTGGCCGGGGGCCACGCCGAGATGCTGAACCACTCCCGCATCCGGCCCAAGGAAGTCAACATCTACTTCGTGCCCGAGGTGGAACTTCGCTTCGACGCCAAGGTGGAGGTCGAGGCGGGCGCGTCGATTGCACAGTCCAAGAAAACCGACACCTTCATGGAGAACGTCTTGCCCGTGCCCGACTTTCAGCTGGGCTCATTCGCGCAGGGCACATGGATACCGATTACCACCGCGTTGAGCCAGTGGCCCGCTATCCCGAAGTTCGGAAAGCTGACCATTAAGGCGATTCGTCGCGCGCTCGTGCCCTACCTCGATCTGTGGACCGGAGCGCGCATCGCCGGGCTTTCCGACGACAAGGCGGACTGGGGATCGCGCATCGGTGCGATCCAGACACACTTCCGCAGGACGTACCGGATCAACCCGCAGATCACGCACCGCTCGCGCTCGCTGCGCGCGTACCGCGTGGCCACGATCGACAAGGAGACCGGGACGAGAGCGCCCTCCACCGCGTTTCAGGACTGGGCGGTGGTTGCCACGCAGCGCTTTCTGTCGGTGCAGCTCGGCGGGGGCCAGACGAAGTTCCAGTACGCCACGAACTTCCCCGGCTACCCCCCGGGCGGAACGCTCACGGAGCAGACGCCCGCTTCACCCATTCGCGTCTCGGTGCTGGACTCCGACCAAGGCATCATCAGCCTTGAGTTTTTGCAAGACCCCTTCCGCACGCACGAGGCCATGCTGCCGTCGAAGGTGGACAACGTGCCCAACGGCCAGATCAGGGCCGGGTTGATTGCGTGGAACGCGATCGAGCAGGGCAGGCCGCAGCCCGAACTCGCAGCCAGCCACAAGGTCATCACGGTGCTGACCGTGTTGCCCGCAGGGCCGAACTCCAAGCTGCGGCTCATCGAGATGACACGCAGGCCGTCTGACATCAAGAGCATCTTGCCTGCGGTACTTTCGGGTGGACTGAGCAACGCGCAGGGTCCGCCGATGGATGTGTATATCGGTCCCGGCTGGGAGACGGCACGCATCGCGTGGGCCGACAACGATGCGGGCAGGATCAAGGCGGCTCTGGGTTTAAACACCGCTGCGGCAGACCAAGCGGGTGACATCAACTCCATACACGATCTGGTCGTGAACGCGAAGGCGCAAACGGGCAAGGGTGATCCCGCCGCATCGCTGGACTCGATCAGCAACGCTGTGGCTGCCGCCATCTATGCTGGGTTTGCGGATCGCATGGGAGGCTCACGCACAACACCCGTCACGCATCAGGCGCAAGTCGAAGGCTTCGTGGAGTCGGTGCTGCACAGCGTTGCGCCGGACGGGGTCGCCACCTCGACGGTCACCGTGTCCCCGATCAAGCCGAACGTGCTGGACTTCATGTCGCTCATGCCCAAGTCCACGCGCAACATCATCCTAAAGATCGCCAGCGGGGATAAGGTGAGCTAGTGCGCTTCACCGATTCAAGAGACCACGGCGGCGTCGGCGTCCTTCCGTTTCAGGATCACTCTGGCGAGCAGACGTTGGAGGAGCGCTTCCAGATACTCGGGGCGCGCAAGATTGGACGCGCCGATCAGCAGGGCCAGCTGGGAACGGTGTTCCTTGAACCCGGCACCACAGGCGACCTGATCGGCGCGATGTTGTGGCCGCGCTCCACGCGCGAATACTCCGCGTGGTCGTTTGCGTGGCCTTCGATCACAGAGACCGGCGCACCTCGGCGCACGGTAGCAACCGGAGGCAGCGTCGGAGCGGTTGCGGGCGGGGGCGTGCAGTTCGACCGTCTCGGCGGAGCTGGCGGGATTGCAGGCGATCGCGGCGGCATCGCATCCGACGTGACTTCGGGCTTCGGAACGATACGAGGTGGCGGGCCGCTGTCTTCCACCGTTCCGTTCGGCGGCGGGCTGTCCGGTGTCACCGGCGGGAGCGTAGGCGGGATCGCAGGACTGAGTGGAACTGCGGGCGGCGGCTCTGCTGGTTCTGCTGGCGTGGCCGGTGCGGCGGCGGGTGCCGTGGCCGCGCAGAGGCGCAAGGACGCAGTTGTTCGCCCGGCGCATCTCAACTGGCAACACGATTTTCGCTTCGCACCGATCAGCACGTCGTCGCCGAAGGGCTGGCCGGAGTTCCCGCGCGACTGGCACGGCGTCACGTTCATGGCGAGCGCAGAGGAAAAGCAAGAGGAATACTTCCACCCGACCGATCCTCGTCTGCCGCTGGTGCATTTCGGCGGGCGTTTCGGTGCGGGCGCTCTGGTGTGCGACCTCGACAAAAAGAGCCGCCCGGACTCCAAGCGTCACGCGCGACTCCACACCATGCTGCGGATCGTGAAGACGCCGCCGGGCGGTGCTGGGCGCAATGCCGTGGGCTGGAACTTGACGGTGTGCGGACAGGGCGACGGAGCAGGCGGATACGTCGTGGACGTAGGGAGAGCGCGCACCGGCGGAGCGCGCAGGCGGCAGACGCACAACCCCACCACGCCCAGAGACCGGGAACGCGGGCGCGGGCCGACAACGCCCAGCGACCGATCCAGAGACCGCCAAGCAGGACCGGACGGAACGGCAGGTGGTGGCTCGGGCGATGGCTTCAGAGGACCGAATGTTCCCGGGCCTCGTGGCAGAAGCGGCGGAGCCGGAGGGACGCGCACCGTGGCCAGCGGCAAGCAACGGCTCATCGTAGCGATGGCTTCGCACAACGTCGGCGGCTTTGCGCATCCGGGCACCCCGAGCGATCCGCACAGACTCGGCAGGGACGGGGACAAAAACCCGGTGAACCCGTGGCACCTCACTACCCGAGCGCTGTGGATCAACCCCCGCGAAACCAGCGAGGACGGCCCGCTGAACTTCACCGACGAGTACAGGGATGGCGGCACTCTGGACTACGACATTCGGACGTATCTGGGATTCGACGCCGCCAACAAGCGCTTCGACTTCTGGACGACGGGGGCGGAGGAGCCGTCACCGGACCCGAGGCTTCCGCCGCAGGACGGCGGCGAACCGCCGCCCCCGCCTCCGGGCGATCCCGAGCCGCCCCCGCCTCCGGGCACCGATCCCGGTGTGCCGGGTGGACCGACGACGGGCGGTGGAAGCCAGTCCTCGATCATCGGCGGCGGCGTCCAGTCCGGCGACTCAACCCCGACCTTCTCCGCTTCGCACACCCGGCGATGGGCCGAAGCGTCGTTCGCGGCCACGTCGTTTAGGGCGCAGCCGTGGGGCAAGGGCTTGCCCAACTTGCTCAACCACTTCCGCCACCCGGATCGCATCCGCGTGAACCGCACAGCGCCTACCGTCATGCGTGCCCATGTGTTCGCGGTCCAGAACCGCATCGGAGCGCCGACAACCGCTTACACGCAAAAGCCGGGGGCCTCACGCTATCAGGGCGGAACGGCTGACGGGTCGCTGTGGTACTTGCCGCCCGAGACCGGCGGCGAGGACTACGGCGTAGACTTCGACCCGCCCGAGCGCACGCTGTCGAATCCCACGTTCGGCCTGCACCCGAACGTGTCGCTGGGCTTCGGTCTGCCCGAGATCAGCACCGGCGGAACCCGGGACGGCTACGTGGTGCGCCGCGACTTGGCCAAGAACTTGGAGTTCGTGGTCAAGGGCGCAGCCGGGGCCGATGGTGTGACCACGCTTGAGCTGCTCGCGGACGGCGGCATCATGGCCGCGAACATCAAGAGCGGCACCGATCAGACCGACGCGGGCGCAGCCCTTGGAGAGCTGTACGTCGATACGAACGACGACAACACCGTGAAGCGGGGCACGTAGAATGGTTGCGACGACATCCCGCTTGGCCGTGCAGAAAGAACGCCATGCGGAATACTTTGATTCGGCGGGTCTGCTGGACAGCCGTGTGGTTTGTCTTGGGTGGTCTCGTCATCACGACATGCGAGCTGCGGCGCTCCGACACAGAGATCCGCGAGCTAGTGAAGGAGGTGCGGGATGACAGGCCCGCGAGGTTTCACAGTCAAGGAATATGATGCTACCGGAGTCGAGGGTACGTCTTCCATCAAGGACTCCGGCGTGGTCGTCTTCACTGCGTCGGAGGACGGAACGATCGACACTTGGATCGACGCCGACCCGAAGACGGAGCCCGCCGACGGAGGGATCCCGGTCAAGTCCGGGGACCGCGTTGTCTTCACTCCGACCGATGGCGGCTACTCCATCCAAGTAGTCAAGGCGTGACGACCAAGGAGGGGCTGACCAAGTACATCGAAGGCAGTGCGCTGCGAGATATCGTCTTCGTCGCCATCATGTTCTGGGTGGGCTCCTCCACCGTTGCGCTGCGCGAAGGACACGTCGAGGTGCGGGCCGAGCTGCGTGCGTTGCGGTCCGAGTTCGAGAAGGAGCGGGAACAGCGCAAGGCGGATCTCGCCGACCTGCGGCTATGGCTTCGGCGGATCGACGACAAGCGCACCGAGCCAAAGTGACGGCGCTACTTAACCGTACAATCGTTCCAAAGGACGGTGAAATATGATTAAGGCGGACTACCTCGACCAGCCGATGGAGATGAGGGACATTTTTGCTATCCGCGTAGCGCAGTCGTTGCTGTTGGACACCAACTTCATGGCCCCACTAAACTCGGAAGAGGCTCCGGCCGCGATTTCTGCGCGGGCCTATGAAATTGCGGACGCGCTGATGTCTCACCGGAAGGACGACCTGACCTAACCTTTTAAGCAAGTTGCTAGGGGTGGCTGCATGATGCTCGCGGACTTCGACCACTTCCTCAAGTGGCTGACGACCCCCGGCAGCATGGCGCTGGTTGCGTTCGTCGCTCTGCTCCTGTACCTCGGGCGCAAGGACTTCCTGCGTCTCTGGCCGTGGGGCAAGGAGCAGCCGAATGTGCCGAAGCCCGAGCCTGTCACACAGCCGGGCATCGACCCGAGCCGCAGTCTGGTGCGCCAGCTCAAGGACGAGGGCGCTGCGGAAGAAGCGATGGAGCGCCGCCTGAAGAAGCTGGAGAACGACAACGAGAAGTGGGGCAAGGAGCGCGGCGCGTACAACCGCAGGCTGCGCGCACTGGAGCATCTCGTGTTCCCCGATCGCAAGTAGTCCCCCCTGCGTCGTAGTCTGTTGGGCATGAAGACAATCGCAAGTATCGTGGCGCTCGTGATGCTGGTGGGCTGCGCATCCACCAACACGGGCGACCCCGAATTGGACGCGCGGAACCGGGCGAGCAACGCCAGCTTCCAGCGCTTCGCAGCGGCGACATCCAAGGGCATCATCGCGGCGCGCATCGAGAAAATGGACGAGAGCAAGCGGGCTACGGCAACTCTCGCACTCGATGCCTCGTACGAGACGGCGCTCGAACTGATCGACGCCTACGAGAAGGACGAGACGGTGGACGGCGGATTGATCGCACAACGCTTGATGATGAAGGCGCTGACGAAGCTGGCGCTGATGTACGCCGAGTCCGACTAGTCCTCTCCCTGCGCGGGAGGGTGGGGCTTGGACGCGAGGTAGTCGCGCATCGTTGCGCCGGGGTTCTCTTGGAAGAACTTGTCGTACAGCGGTTCCCCCTGTCCCTCGGCCAGCGCGGCTTCGATGCGCTTGTGGGCCGCAACGATGTAGGCGAGGGCTTCGCACGGCGCACAGGTGCAACCGTCATCGTGCGAGTAGTCAGCGGGTACCGCCGCCTTCTGGAGCAACTCCTGTACTTTCTCCAGCAGATTGCGGATAGCGTCATCCATCGCGGGGCTCCTTGGAGAGTTCTGTCGCCAGTAGTAGGGCCTCTTTCCCTTCAACCCTGTCCCCGTTCACAAGCTGCACATATGCCTCTGCTTCGATGCCGTGGCCGCAGCAAGCGTTTCTTACACCGGGCAGAGTACCGAGACACGGGTCGTGCCCTTCGGGCGTCTGGTACTCGCCGCACTTGCCGCAGGGGCGTCCCCTCCACCCATCCGACACAAGCGAACCGTCATCACGATAGACCCACTTGCCATCCCTAATCTCTATATCGTGACCGCGAATTGCCGTCACGGCAGCAGGGTTAAGAAGCATGGGGCTCCTTGGGACGCCATGCCGGAGTAGGTTCATCAAGCTCGCCACAGCACCTCTCTCGGTAGCGGTCTGCATCGAAGACCGTGAACTCGCAGCCACCTAAATGCTGGCGAGGGTAGAACCGACCACTGCCGCACGAACGGCAACGACGGTAACCCCACCGTTCACCTAGGTTATCCATCCGTAGTCTCCTTCAGGGCGGCACGTCCGGCGGGGGTGATCTCGACCGCTCCACCCTCTGAGTCACGCCAGTACCTCACGAGCCCCTTGCTCGCAAGCGTACTCATCGTCGCCACGGACGGGTTTCTCCCCGGCTCCGCCCACCAGAACGAGTCACGAGGATGCACGTCGATGATGCTCGCGCTGTGAAAGCGGATAAGGTGACCTTTCGACAGCGCCTCCAGCACGCGCCTTTGGGCCGGGGAGAGCTTCATGCGGGCTTCCTGACCCGCAGCTTTCGACGGAGCGCAGCTATCTTGCCTATCTCGTCTCGTGAACCGAACAGGCGCACGGCCTCGATGATGACCTCCGTCTTTGACCAGCCAAGCTGCTCGGCGGTATGCGTTAGCGCGTCGGAGCAGTCCAGCGGTAGGCGGCATGAAAACGGCACGCGCTTCATGCGGAACGCTCCGTGGCTGCCAGTGCGCGGAGGTCACGGCCAAGGTTTGCGGCTACTGCGGCTTGGCTCTCGTAGTAGTCGATGCTGTCTTGGTCGCTAACCATGTCACGGCACTTGTCGTAGTGGGCGGCTTGGTTTTCGCACTTCACCGCCGCTTCGTCGAACGCCTGCGCCCTGATCTCGGGTTGGACACATCGGAGCCAGCCGACAATCGCTGGATAGTGCTTTGGCTCGACGATCAATTGCGCGCTGTGCGTACATCCCGGCTCTGACTGGACGTAGAAGATGACTTGCGCGGGGGGACCTTCGCAGGACTCAACGGTGCAGACATGCGGGAATGCTGAAAGCGCCTCAACTAGATCCTTCACTCCCGCGTCTACCCAAGCGTTGACCTTTACCGGAACCTCTACGTGCCCGCTTGTCTCGCTCATGCTTCCTCCTCGCCTTGCACGCTGGCGGGGGTGAGCGGGCCGAGCGCGGGGGTGCTGCGTATCGGTCGTCGAAACCCCGGCTGCTTCAAGCGTCCAAACGCCACGATCACGCAGGGCAGGTGCAGCGTGATGCTCGGGTCGGTGTGATCGACGTGGAGCCCGAGTTGAAGCGGCCAGCCGAAGCAGACCTGAAAATCCCAAGCCCTCAGCATCGCGCCCTCCAACACGCTTCCCAGCCTTCCCACATGTAGGCGTATTCACCACCGCTATCGGCGCGCGCCGTTTCTCTGTCCTCATTCGTCTCCGTGAAAGCGAAGAACCACGTCTCGAATGCTGTGCGGAGGCTCTCTTTCGTCCACGCAGGCCCAGCTTGGGAAGGGGCGTGCTTGCGGATGAGATCGGCTACGGTCGCCTTAATGGTTGTCGCGCTCGGCTCCGGCCTAAGTCGGGACCGAAGCTGGCCCTTGATCGCTTCGGCTAGATCCTCAGCGGCCTTGTCGATCCAGTCGCTCATTGCGTGGTTCCTTTCGGAGCGTGCTTGCGGATGATGGCGGCGACTTCATGCTTCGCCGGGTACATGATCCACCGCTCGGGGTTGACGATATCGGCCGCCGCCGCTTCTACCCACTCCCCCCTCGGCGCTTCCAGTTCCTTGAGCGCGGCAGAGATCGTGGGCCATGCCCGGCTGATGGTCTTCCCCAACGTCTGCCGGGCTACAAAGCTGTCGGCGCTCATGCAGTCCGACGTAGCCAGCTCGTACAGCGCGTCGATCTCTTCTCTCAGCTTCTCAAGCGTCATCGGTCTCTCCCTTGCGCGAACGTGTCAGGCGCGGCTTCATTCGCTCTAGAATCTTCATCATCCAGTGGTAGTCGTTGAGCGTGAGGGGATGCGGGTAGTGCAGCACCGCGTCTCCACGCTCAAGAGCAAACGGCAACTCACGCATCTCTATCTTCGCCAGCTTCAACGCTTCAGGATCGGGCATTGGAATCTCTCCGCTTTGGCACCAGCGCCATCGTGTCCATCTGGTGCATCCACTCGACTAGCTCAGGGGCTTGCAGCAGGCTCTTGAGGGCCTCCACGTCGAACGGGTGGCCGGTCGTACTCAACGCCTCGTCTACGTGAACGACGATGCTGCCGAGCAGGCACAGCACGGTCGTGTCGGGCTTCAGGGGATCAGCTTTCGGCATGGGGTTCCTCCTTGGGCTTGAGAAAGGCACGGGCCTTGGACTTGTGGCACGTACAGCGCGTGCCTCCGGGGCATTGGTAGGAGTGGCACCCGAACACCAGAAGCGTCTCGATCACCTTGACCGCTTCTGCCAAGCGCGAGCGGGATTCGTCGCGTGTCTTCCAAGCTTCGTCACGCTCAAAGGCGATGCGGTGGCGAATGTCGCAGCACTCACGGTAGTCCAGCACGGCGCAGTCGCGGTCGTTGGTCAACGCGGCTATCTCGGCGTCCTTGGACTTGAGCGCGGCAGAGATCGTGGGCCATGCGTTGCGGAGCTTGCAGTAGACATCAGCATGACGCTCTGGAAGGTCGCACACACGACAGTTTGCGCCGCCTTCTTTCGGGTCGTAGCGGATCGTGTGATCCCACATACGCTCCCCAGAATGCCTCCACGGCGCAGGGGGAAGGGTTGCTTCCAGCGCGTCGATCTCTTCTCTCAGCGCGTCGGCGCTATCGGCTAGGGGTTCGCTCATCGTGACCTCCAGAATGCAGAGACGTGCGGGACGAACTCCACCGCGCCACGGGTTCGCATCACCGCCAGCCGGGCATTGGCCGTGTTGATCGACACGCCGAGGTCGTCGGCTACCTGTCGAGACGTTGCGCCCTCGGGGTGCTGCTTTAGAAACGCCGCGATCGTCTTGCGGTCCTTGTCTGCGCTACGGGCCATGCTCGATCCTCTCTTGGATCTTGCGCACCCATTCGTCGCTCCGCTTCGGTAGTTTCCTGCTCGGCCACTTCCGCTTCTTTTTGCGCGGCACGACTTGGCCATGGAGCGTGGCTACTGTCGTCTTCTTCCCGGCGCTCCGGTGCCCGGCTTCTGCTTTCGTTTCGCTCAGATGGCAAGAGGGGCACTTGGCTTTCAGGTTGTCGAGCGTGTCCTTGCCGCCTTGGTAGCGGGGGGTCTTGTGGGCACAGTCCCAGCGGCCCTTGAGTGCCACGCCGCAGTCTCGGCAGATGCCCTTGTCGCGTTCGTAGACTTGGGAGCGGAGAGTGCGCCAGCTAGGCATCGGGGCTCCGGGTGACCTTGCCGCAACGACAGCGGAGGGCTCCGCCTAGCTCGATAACGTGGAGTTCTCCGCACTGTTCTTCGGGCGTGCAAGTGACCCCGGCCGCTTTGTGTTCGTCGAGGATGTCGTGGTAGTGATCGGTCTTGGTCTTCCACGCGCTGCCCGACGTTGCCCGGATGCCCGCCTCGCTCCAGCACTTCTCACATCCCGGCATTTCTCGCACTCCTCACGGGTGTAGTCAGGGCCTTCATCCCCCGCATCCTACAGCACGCCGCCGACACTTGCTAAAGTTTTTTGCTGCGGTACTTGACCATGTCCGACCGATGCAGTAGGGTGCATGGTGATGAAGGCCAACCGAGCATCCGCCGTACCGTGGACATCGCTTAGTGTTTCCAAGACCACGCCGGGCTTCCTGTCCGACGTGCGGCCTTCATCACGTCCCGGCGCACGCTGTTTTCCACCGCTCACGCGGGGCGGGCCGGGGCACTTTTTTGGAGGTAACGCATGTTGACGAAGCGCGAGATCCAAGCGGTCATTGACGAGCCGCACCTGCTGTGTAGCCGTTCGGAACGCTACGAGTGGCGCGGGCGCGATAGTCTCACACTGTTCCGCTGACCCATCCTTATCGTCGCGCAGTTGCGCGATCTAGGGGCCACGGGTGGTCATGTGACGGACGGCGCTTGGGAAACTGCCGCCCAAGACACGTCCGACGCCCTAGGGTTCTACGGACGGCTTGACTTCTACAACTGGCAGAACACCCGCAAGCCCTACCAAGTCAAGCGCCGCTTCAAGACGCTGCTTAAGAGGGCTACGGCATGAGCGTTGAATGTGACACCAACGGCGGCGGCAGCGACAGCCAACGCATCGCTGAATTAGAGCGGCAAGTCAAACTCGCGCTGAAGGCTATTGAGCTTCTTCAAAAGCTTGTAACTCATCTCGCCGCGGAAGTCGGCCTTATCGCATGAAGCTCCCCACCCACACGTTTGTCTACCCCGAACAAGGAAGAAGCGCTGAATGAGTCTGCTGCTAATGGTCGTAGCCAGCGTGCTTGTCGTCATCAACTCCAAGGATAAGTACCTCGCCAGCGTGGTTCTCTTGCTCTTGATCATGTCCGGGTGGGCACAGGGCAAGCGGTGGGAAGCCCTCAAGTCACTAGCCGACAAGTCGGGCTACGAATGGAGTGCGCCCGACCTTCAGTGGCAGCCCAAGGAGCCGAAATGAAGCCCTACCCGCCGCATGACCTGACGTTTGCTAGGCCCTCGCTCAAGGGCGGCCAAGGCCGCTCGCGCGAAGACGTGAACACCGCCGGCCGCATAGTCGGCTGGTGCTTCCTGATCGGAGCCGTTCTGTTTTGGGCCTGCGTACTCGCGCTGGTGGTGTGGGCGTAATGCCGGACCCGACAGAGCGCGACCGGCCCGTGAGCATGTTCGACCTTGTCACGCGGCACCGGGGTGTGCTGCAAGGGCAGGTGGACTGGCTGCTCTCTCACGGGCACCCGAAGCGCGCCGCCTACCTCGTGAGCGTGGGCGTCACTCTGGAGCGTTGGCAGCGCGAGCTGCGCGACGAACACAAGTGAACACGGAGGGAAGCATGAGCTACCTGTACGACCACCCGCCGAAGCAGGGGCGCTGTCGGAAGGCCGTATCGAATGGCTCACGATCGTTCTCTTGGCACCAGTGCTATCGCAAGGTGGTCAAGGGCGAGTGGTGCACGATTCACCACCCGAGCGCCGTAGAGGCCCGAAGGGCTGCGTCTCGTGACAAGTGGGAGAAGGAACTAGAGGCAAGGCACAACTTGCCCGTCGAACGGGCGTTGAGGCGCGCGACGGTTGCTCAACTCAATGCCGAACTTGGTCGAAGGTCGGACGCATGAGCCTTTCCGAACTGCGCTCTTTGGAAGGGAAGGCGACACCCTTCGATAGCCTCAAGGTCATCTGCTACGACCACGGCGGCGGGCGCGTCTACGTGCCCGGCAACGCCGACGACAGTACGGGCCGACAGCTTGTGGCGGACTTCTACGACGAAGACAACCGCGAAGCATGGCTGGCCCTTCGCAACGCCGCGCCCCTGCTTCTGGACTGCGCGGAGTGGGTGCAGGACCGCATGGAGCATGATGACGACTGCGACTACAGCGGCCTCAAGGTGCGCGTCAAGCCGGAGTACACAAGCGAGAAGGATAGCAACGGGCACTCGATGCCATCCGAAGCCGTGCGGGTCGTTCGGGGCAGCGCTCCGACCCTGACGCACGGCAAGGGGGACGCCGTGGTCACGAATGAACGCATCTGGTGGTACGGGCTCAAGCCCGAGTGGCTGGAGCGCCTCCCCTGCACATGCGGTCTTGACTCCCTGCGGGAAAGGCTGAAGGAAGTATGAGCACCATCGCCCAGACCGTTCCCGCCCTCGGCATCCACGAGGGCATCAGCTCCGAGACCTACCACGGGGACTGGGACGCTTGCAGCTCGACACGCCTCAAGTGGATCGCGCGCAGCCCGGCTTACTGCTACTGGTGCATGACGCACCCGCAGCAAAGCACCCCGGCCATGCGTCTTGGCACGGCCTGTCACCACGCGATCTTGGAGCCGGAGCACTTCGAGACGGCCTACGCTGTCCCGCCCACCGGCGACCGCAGGGCCAAGGCGGTGAAGGACGCGATCGCGGAGTGGCGCAGCCGTCATCAGGGCTTCATCGAACTGGAGCGCGACGACTTCGACAAGGCGCGCAAGATGCGGGACTCTGTACTTGGGCATGACGCTGCGTCTGCGATCCTGAAGCGCACCACGCGCAGGGAAACGAGCGTCGTCTGGGACCATGACTGGCACACGATCGGCCCCGGTGAACATCACCACCTCGTCCGCTGCAAGTGCCGCCCGGACGTGCTCGCCGACGACTTGTTGTGCGACGTGAAGACGACCAGCAAACTCTACGGGCCGCATGACGTGGACCGCTGGATGGCGAACGCGCGCATCCATGTGCAGCAGGCTTTCTACCGCAGTGGGCTGCGCGCCGTGGAGCGCCCGGTCAAGCACTGCTGCCTGATCGTGGTCCACTCCGAAGCGCCCCACGAGGTCGCTGTGTTTACGCTTGAGGCCGACGCCTTGCGGTGCGGCGATGAGCGTGTGCGCAGGGGCTTGGAGAAATACGCCACGTGCCAAGCTACCGGCAGGTGGCCGGGCTGGCCGCATGGCGTCTTGCCTGCTACGGTGCCGCTCTGGGAGATGAGAACTTGTTTTCCCGAGGAATCCTGATTATCACTTGCGCAAGTCTCTGGATCGGGTAGCATCTGGGTATGGAAAACACCACAACTCCCGCGGTTACCCCGCAACTGACCAAGGTGCTAGGCGGCGCGGCCTACCTCGTCTCCGTCAGCGGCTTCTCCATCGGCTTCGTGTTCAAGGGGCACCGCGAGTGGACCAACAGTGACGGCACGTCCCACAAGACGCGGGGCGCTGCCGCTGCGCATCTGGTGGATCAGGCCAAGAGCCCCAACCTGCAAGCGGTCGGTCAGGCCATCGACAGCTACAACGAGTCGATCAACGAGAACGAACACTGGGGCACGGACGAAGACGCCCTCCCGGTCAACCTCTGCGGCCTCGCCTTCAGCACGCGCAGCAAGTGGCTGCACAAGCCCGTCGTGGAGATGCAGGCATAGGCTATGCCTAACCCCAACAAGACCGTCTACAACGCGCGCCAGCCCAAGGCGTGGGCCGAGATCGAGTCGGCCTCGTTCCCGAAGTACAGTCTAGCCTTCGCTCAGGCCGAGGTGTGGCGCGAGCAGTACAAGGACAAGCGCTACCGCGTCAAGGATGGGTCGTACGCAATCGGCCCCCGTGGCGGCAACTGGCGCACGTACACCGTCAAGGTGTTCGACACAAGGCCCGAGGAGGGCTAACGCCATGAGCGAACCCACTGCACTTGAAGAACAGCAACGAAGCCTGAAGACGATGACCCCGGAGGACATGGCGGCGGTCCCGGTCATGGCGCAGATCCGCGCAGCCAAGGCGTCGGGGATGATCCCCGGCCACATGCAGGACGAAGCCGCGCTGGCTATCGTCTTGAAGGCGCACGAGCTGGGTGTCCCGCCGATGGCTGCGTTTTCCTCCATCTATGTGATCGAGGGGAAGCCATCGTGCAGCGCGCAGCTCATGCTTGCGTGTGCGCGCCGCATCGTCGGAGACAGCCTCAAGTACGAGTTCGAGTCCGCAGCCGACAAGTGCAGCGCCCGCATGTCCACCGACGGCGGCGAAACTTGGAACCGCATCACCATCACGTACGCCGAGATGCAGGAGGCGGGCTACACGCAGATGTCCAAGGCCAAGGGCGGTGGCACCAAGGCGAATTGGAAAAATCCGCAGGCAATGCTGCGCGCCCGGGTGGTGGCCGCGCTGGTACGCCTTTGCGTGCCCGAGGCCACGCTAGGAATTTACACGCCCGACGAGATCCGCGACAGCTCGCGGCTTGAGATCGGACACGTAGACACCGAGAGCGAGGCGGTGGGCAAGCTGCTGGACGTGAAGCCGCAAGCCGGTGAGATCGAGTTCTGGGAAGGCCCCCCGCTGGAGGTGAAGCCCGAGCCGGGCGTCGATGACGACGCGCCCGACGAGCAGCCCGTGAAGGTCGATGTACTGTCCGAGCCCGATGTCGAGGTGCGCGTGGAGCCGGACTTGGAGAACCAAGCGTTCCTGGACTGGGTGGAGGCGCTGGATCAAGCCGACTCCATCGAGCAACTGGACGCACACCTCGAAGCGATCGAGGCGGACATGCGGCTGGACCTTGCGCTGCGCGCGATGCTGAAGGCGCAAGCCGATGGCGTGCGCGCACGACTGACTGAAAAGTGAACACTGAGACGCGGCGGCGTGGAGTGCCCCAGCCGATAGAGAAGACCGCCTAGTAGTGGTTCTAGCGGTTAGCCGTCCTGATACCGGGCGGCCCACAAACGGCGGAGAGCCTCATGCGGACGGAGCACACCCCGAAAGGGGAGACACGCAGCGCAAGAGCCAAGCCCGAGAGTCTCGGAGCCCGCTACAACAACTTGCGCGATCGGGGATGGCAGGAGCACCCGCCGGGGATGGAGGTCCACGGCAACAGGGCCACGTACACGCTCGTGGCGGCTAACCCGGAATGGCAATGCGCTAACACTGCCTGAATGGTCAGCCGTGGAATCCGGCCCGCGTCTCTTTCTCAAGTAAACAGCGGGGGACTAGGAGCGCAGGGAGATCCTGCGACCGGGTTTCGTTTGTACCTAAAGTGAACACCCCCGCCTTCGATGGTGCGTTGGGTACGGCCGCAAGGCCCCCGAGCCCAGAGCACGCAGCTTGCAGGCTTGACTCCTGCCCGCACCTCCATGTCGTTTTGACTAGGCGACTTGCTTGCAAAATCCCAAGGGAGTTCCTTGGGTATGGTTCGACCCCGAACCAGCAGAGACTTTCGCTAGCGTGGGCGGGGGGCCTTCTCCCTAACCGGAAAATACAGCCCTCACTGTCGGGCTTTCCCGTCCGCGCGTTTTTAACTAACTGAAAGAAGGCTCACATGGACGAAATGCCCCGCTACAAGTGCCACAAGGAAGTCCACGCGCTCAAGATCGCCGCGATCAAAAGGGACGGCGAGGACGATCCCAACCGCGACACGGACGGCAGCGCCATGCTGACGCCCGCCGACGAGGGCTACGCGCCCTTCAAGGTGGACCGCCAGTACATGCTCAGGCACGCGCCGGAGGTGGGCGGCTACCACGTCGTCTACGCGGACGGCTACGTGTCCTTCTCGCCCGGCAAAGCGTTTGAAGAGGGATACACGCGCATTGCCTGAGAGCTGGCCCGGTACTTGGTGCTGCGACAGGCGCGCGTGCCTGAAGCGCGCAGGGAAGGGCACCAGCCTGTCCGGCCTCTGGAGCTGCTGTGAGACGTGCAGCTATTGCGGAGGCGTAGGCGAGGGCCGAGGCAATGCGAAAGAAACCAAGGGCTGCGTGGTCCGCGTGAGCGCGGCGGTGAGGATCACTGGCTGATGATCCCCGCTGACAGCCGCGCAGCAAACTCCAAGAGGTCGTGGCCCCGTGGCCTCTCACACCCTGAAGTCGTAGCCGCATCCGCTCCCGTGTCCTCGGGTGCTGGGATTTTTGTTCAGGCGCGTGCGGCGCATGGGCTGGTGCTGCAAGCGGTTCATCACCGCCGGTGGGATAACGGCCAGCCCGAAACAACAGGCACGGGGCACCTTTTCTGTGGTAGGATTCGGCTAGTGACGCGAGCAACCAGAGACCCCGCGAGTAGATGCCCGCCCAGCGGCGCGTCACTGCCCCCGCTCACTCTGGTGTGCGGCGGGCGTCTACTCCCGGGGAGCGCGGGGGGCCGCGTGCTGTGAATACCGACATCCGGCTCTACAACGGCCTTTGCGACCACCCGAAGACGCGACGACTCGTGCGGGCTCTCGGGGAGGAGTCGTTCAGGTGCCTGCTCCGGCTATGGATGTGGGCGGCGGACAACCGCCACAAGGGCGTGCTGACCGGCCTTGAGCCGGAAGACCTCTCGCACGTTGCCGGGTGGGCAGGCGACCCTGAGACGTGGCTGGCCGTGATGATCGACACCGGCTGGCTCGATGCTCCTAGCAATGCTGGTAGCAATGCTTATAGCATCCACGGATGGGAGGAGCATCAGGGCTACGTCTTCAACCGCGACAAGCGGGTGGCAACGGCGAAGAAGGGAGCGCAAGCCCGCTGGGCCAAACGAGATAATGCTGGTAGCAATGCTGGGAGCAATGCCCCCTCTCCCACCCCCACCCCCACCCCGAAGGGTGGGGTGGCGGCTGCTTGGCCCGAGTGGGCCGCAGCCGCGGACACGGACGAAGGCGATCGGATGCGGGAGGTGGAGAGGGACAGGCCGGAGCTGTTCCGCCGGTCGCTGTTCTACTCCAAGAGCCGAGAGGCTTTCTGGGAGGCTGTCGGGCAATGAACAAGCGCACCGAGTTTGCGGCGCTGATCGCGTTGCTTGATGACCGCTGGCCCAGACGCCCGGACGAGGGGCCTGCCGCGGAGGGCTACGTGGCAGAGCTGCTGGAGGCGATCGGAGGCAAGGACTTCAGCCTTGCCCGGCCCGTGGTCGAGCGCCTGTGCGCCAACAACATGCGGCGTCCGGCCGCGTCCTCGGTGGTCTCTGCCATCCTGAACTCGGAGCGGCCCGTGAATGAGGAGCGCCACGACAAGCTGGAGGGCGAGGTGCGGGACGACCGGCTGGCCTTCATGCTGGGTGCCCGGCAGCGTCTCATCGAGCGCTACCCCGAGGTGCTGGGAAAATGATAAAGCCGGAGAGGGGGGATTGCTTCGACTGCGGGAGGGCGTGCTGGATGATCCCCAACGGCACCTTCCCCCGGTGCCCGCGTTGCACGCAAGCGATGGACAACCGGAAAGCTCAGGCCCGGCAGCGGGAGGCGTCGGCTGTGATAAGAGACGCCCGCGTGGACTCCATCAAAAACATTCCTAAGTAGTACTTGCGCAAGTGTGGGCAGGGGCTACAATACGGGCATGGAAAACACCAACACCCTCAACAACGCAGCGGAACCGTGGTACGTCCTGCCCGGAGTCCATCCCGGCGGCGGCATCGGCATTGGCCCAGTGGACGAAAGCGGAGATCCTCACACCGTCGTCACCTACAACGGCGGCGACTCCGAAGAGCGCGCGGCGCTGATCGCAGCCGCGCCCGAGATGGCCGAGGCGCTGAAAAACATAGCGGCAGGTGACCCGAACAGTTCGGATGTCCGTGCAGCCCGCGCCGCGCTCAAGAAAGCGGGGCTCGCATGAACGGCAACGACACCCCCGCTCAGAAGACGTGGGCCTACGATGACGGAGGCCGCAAGTCTGCGGGACTCAAGGGCACGACCGGCGATTGCGTGTGTCGCGCTATTGCGATTGCGGCCCAATTGCCCTACCGAGAGGTCTACGACACGCTCAACGAACTGGCGAAGACAGAGCGCACGGTGCGCGGCAAGGTCGGGTTCTTGGCTGCGACGGGGCGCGGCTCATCTGCGCGGACCGGAATAATCAAGCGCACGACCAAGCTGGCGATGGAGCACTTCGGCGGCGTCTGGACGCCCACAATGGGAATAGGCACCGGCTGCAAGGTTCACGTCTTGGCGTCTGAGCTTCCTGCGGGACGCTTGGTGCTGAACCTGTCCAAGCATGTCGCCGCGTTCATTGATGGTGTGCTGCACGACACAGACGACTGCTCGCGGGAAGGCACCCGCTGCGTCTACGGATACTGGAGCCTCGCATGACCTTCTTCAGCCGCTACCCGGAGCGCACGGAGCGCGCGATGGCTTCGGTGCGCTACCGTGTCCGGCTGATGAACGCGCTGCGGGCGGACCTCGGCAGCCACGCACGCGAGGACAGGCGCAGCTCGATCCGATGGCTGCGTGAACTCCGGCGGGAGCTGGGCGCGCCGGACTACGCCGAAGCGGTGCGTACCGCTTGGTACAGCGAGCCGGTGAAAAAACACGGAGAAAACCATGAGCCATGCCTGTGTTCTAGTTGCTGTCGCGCCGACAGCCGACGTTGAGGCTGCGGTCGCGGAGCAGATGGCCCCCTTCGAGGAAAACGAGGAGTGGTTCGCTGACGGTTCGCGCTGGGACTGGTATCAGATCGGCGGCCGATGGACGGGGAAACTCGACGGATATGATCCGAACGCAGACCCCGCGAACGACGAGTCTTGCGAACTGTGCGGCGGCATGGGTACGCGCACGGACCAGCTCGGCCGAGATAGCGGTCATCACACGAGAGAGCCCAACGTCGATGACGGCGTCTGTGTTCGTTGCGGGCAGGCCGGGTGCGGCTGCCGGGGCTACTGCAACGCCTGCGGAGGCGCGGGCCACAAGCAGAAGTGGCCGACCCAATGGGCGCAGCACGCGGGCGACGTAGCGCCCAAGCGCGTTCTCGCTAACGACGTGACCGCGTATGCGTTTCTGCGCGGGCGCACATGGAACGAGCGCGAGCGCATGGGATGGTTCGGCAGTTCGACGGCGACGGAGTGTGAGCGAGCTGGGGTTGAGCAGGCCAAGGTCTGCACGCACATCGACGAAAAGACCAGCGCGAAGGTCGTCAGCTGGGGCGACGAGGACAAGCGGTGGAATGCGAAGTTCTACAAGCGATTCATCGCGCCGCTGCCGGACGAAACGCTACTGGTGGTGGTGGACTTCCATGTCTGACCCGACACCCGGAGCCGTCAAGGCGGCGGACATCCTCCACAAGTGTTTTACGAGCACAGCGCCGGGAAAGGACTTCACCGCTTCCGAATGTGCCGCCATCATCCAACGCGAAGCCGTGGAGCCGGTAGAGAAGGCGCGCGACAAGGCGGTGGAGCTGCTGCGGGACATCGGCAAGGGTCCGCGCGGCTGCTGGTGCCACGGCACGACCAGCACAGCGAAAGGGCACAGCTTCAACTGCGCCAGTGTTCGCGCCTTCCTTCAGGAGCTAGCCCTGTGAAGTCTGATACTTGCGCAACCTCTCGGGCCGGTGCTACAATCGCAAGTATGGCTGAACCCGTCATCAAGAAGGCCGTGGTCTTCAAGAACAGGACCGAGCGCCGCAACGCGGAGCGCAAGGCGAAGCGATGGGCCAAGGCCAACCCCGAGCTAATCAACAAGGGCGCGGGGACGCAGGTGTTTTCCTGCTGGCTCCGCCACCTGATCGACGCGGCATGACGGACAGCGGACGGCGGTACACGTCCGAATCCCCGACCAAGCCGGGCCGGTACTGGTATCGAAACCTGACGGGCAACCCTGCGGAACGCGACGAGGTGATCGTCGAGTGCATCGTTGATCCTTCGGACGGCCTGCTCAAGTTCCGACATCCGCGCTACGACCACGCCGAAACCGACCCCGGCATGATCGTGCGGCAGGCCGAGGGCGAGTGGGCACCACTGGATCGCCAACAGCAGTTCCCCCTTGTCGATCGCAAGCCGCACGAGTTGACCCGCAAGACCCACCCCCAGCAGTCGCTCCGCGCCGCGGAGGAGATTCAGGGGTCGCTCGGTCCCCTTCAGACAGAGGCCGTGGAGATGGTTCGCCGCCACCCGCGCCAGACGACCAAGGAGATCGCCAAGGTGGAAGGGCTGGACGACAACCGGAGGCTGGGCCGTCGTCTGCCCGAGCTGGTCGAGGCGGGCCGGGTGCGCCGCGCTGGCGTGCGCAGGTGCAGCCTCACGAACCGCAACGCGGAGACGTGGGAGGTGGAGGCGTGACCGTCAATCCTTCCTCCTGCGGCAGCCTCGCGCTTCTTGGGCAGCCTCTCGCAGCCCCCAGATAAGCAGCAGGGCAGCGGCGAGCGCCGCCAGCCCCCACCAGATCAGGCAGGCATCCAAGGCGGCATTCCTCTGGACCATTGTTCAAACGTCAGGCCCGGCTCGAAGAAGGCCCCCGCGACTCTCTTTCCGTGCTGCTTCACCTGCGCCTCAAGGTACGCCCTGTAGAGAGTGCATGTGCCCTTTGTCGCGTAGACTGTTCTGCGCGGTTTGAACAGCACCATAGCGTTGGGCCGTCTGGCTGAGTCTCGAATGGTGAGGCTCGCAGGCATGGGCTACATCATGGGCACGACGGCGACAATGCCCCCCGCATGTTGTAGGATTGTCCTTGTGCCCTGCGAGATCCTGCGAGGACGTAGACCGCCCCGACGTGGCCACATCATCTCGGTCCATCGTCCAGGCGATTGGGGCCGGATGGAGTCCATTGAAGTCTGGGTCGCGCAGGGCAACGCCGCCGCGGACTGGCCGAAGCACGACCGCTTCGACATGATCTTCGTACCGGACGCCACTGTGGCAAAGATCCGCGCGTTCATGCTGACGCACGATCTCGACGTGATCGAGACCATGCCGGATCTGCGCGAGGAACTCCGACAAAACAAGCGTGCCACCATGAACTGGGCCGCGTTCAAGCCTCTCTTGCGGCTCTCGCCGGGAAGGGCGAACTTCTAATGGCCGAAGACATCAAGACGTGCGGACCGAACGGCGACTACACGACCATTGCTGATTGGGAGCGCGCGAGTGGCTGAGTCTCCCAAGACCATCGGCCCCTCTGGCGGAAGCCCGGACTACACGACATTCCCCGGCTGGGAGTCTGGCGAAGCTCGTAACCTCACGACGCTGGGTGAGATCGCCGTCGCGCAGTTTCGGACGTTTTCGGGCGGACTTGATGAGCAGAGCCCGTTTACTAGCGGCTGGACGACGGACGCAGGCGACTACATTCGCCTTGAGGCAGCGGTGGGCCATGAGGCCGATTTCTCCGCGCTCAAGAGCGGGTTTTACTTCACGGCCACGACCAACACAAATGTCATTCGTCCTGATACCGCAGTCAAGAAAATGGTCATCGAGAACATTGAGTTCGACATGGTCGCCACGTCTTCAATACCAATCGTAGACAACAACGGCGGTCTTTCCTTGGGCCTAACTGTCACCGGCTGCATCTTCGACAGCGGTACGGGCAAGGCGATTGACATCACCACCAACAACCCGCCCATGTCACTTGATCGGTGCCTGTTTCTCGATCAGGGCAGTGACTCGTTTATCGACACGACCGACACGACCGGCACCGTCAACAAGTGTACGTCGATCCGGGCGGGCAACCGTGGGTTTGTCACGACGGGCAGCGACTTCACGAACTGCGTGGCGCTCAACGCGACCAACGCGGAGTGGAGCGACCAGGGCGGCACGCATTCAAACAACGCCGCAGGCCCCGACTCGACTGCACCGGGGACAAGCTCGATTCAGGCGTTGAACACGGACGGACGCGACTTTGCGGACTATGGCGGTGACGACTACCGAACCGCAAACGACTCACCGAAGGGGCTGGACACAGGCGGCTCGGTGGACTTCATCGGGTGTGCGCTGGAGCCTTCGGCGGGCGGCGTAACGGTTCCTGCGGTGGACGAGGGCATGTTGACGGGCGGCATGATGCCGCTGGGTGGAGGACTGGCCTAGATGCCCGACTTCGGGATCTACGCCGGGGACACATCCAAGACGGTCTACGTCCGCTTGCGCGATTCGACCACGGGCCTTGCCAAGACGGGCTTGCTGTTCGACTCCGCGGGTGCGGTCGCGTCCTACGTTTTGCCGGGGGCGGCGCGGGTGGCGATCACGCTTGCCACGCTGGCGTCGGCAAGTGCGGCGTGGGCCACGGGCGGCTTCATCCTCGTGGACGACACGAACGCCAAGGGGCTGTACCGGCTGGACTTGCCCGACGCTGCGATTGCCTCGGGTGCATTCACGGTCATCACGATCGAGTTCGACGGGATCATCGAAGAGGCGATGGTGATCCCGCTGCACACGCCGAAGGTGAACGTGGTCGAGATCAGTGGGGACGCCGCCGCGGCCGACAACCTTGAGTTGATGTACGACGGCACCGGGTACACGGACGAAACCGGCCCGTCGTCACGTTCCCAAGTGGACAACATCGGCGCGGCGTCTGGCGCGGCCCTCAGCTACGAGGCGAGTGCGGACAACACCTCGGGTGCCATCATTGATGGCGTAACCATCGTTGGGTCGATCACGGCAAACCTGTTTACGGAGACCGACGTAGAGGACGGCGTTCGCCACCAGTTGACCCACTCCGGCAACGCCTTCGACTTCGTGTACAAGCTTCCGATCGGTGGCGGGCGCATTGCGGCTGACGTTGAGTGGAAGGGCTATCTCACATCGTCAAACGACGCCTGCTCAATCCAAGCCTACGACCACGTCGGGGCTGCGTGGGACACGGTAGCGACGATCAACGGCACGAACGGAACAGCCAACGCCACCCATATCGCGGCGCTGCTGTCCAAGCACACCGGCACGGGTGCCGAACTCGGCAACGTCTACATCCGGTTCATCTGCACCGGGCAGACCTCGCCTGTTCTGAACACGGACCTGCTGCTGATTCAGGCCGTGAACATCGGCCAGTCAGTGGGTTACGCGGGCGGCCAAATCTGGATCAATACGGGCGCGTCCAACACCAACACAGAGGCATTCGTTGACGGCGTGGCGGACAAGCCCGTCAGCACGATTGCGGCGGCGAAGACGCTCTCTACCGCCGTGGGCCTTGGCGACTTCCACATCATCAACGGCTCAACAATCACGCTTGCGGAAAGCACCGCCAACGAGTCGTACTTCGGAGACAACTGGACGTTGGTGCTGAATGGGCAGACCGTCACGGGCGCACACTTCGAGGGCGCTGACGTTTCTGGTACTCAGGTTGGTGCTTGTGAGTTTAGACGGTGCGAGATCGGAACCATCACCACGATTGCCGAAACGCACTTTGAAAACTGCGGGATGAACGGGACGATCACGCTTCCCACCGGCAACGTCTATATCGAGTCCTGCCACCACGAGGGAGCGTTCGTCCTCGACTTCGGCGCAGCCGTTGGGAGCACGACGGTTCACGTCCATAAGTACGCGGGCGAGATCGAACTTCAGAACATTGGAGACAG
>SDBT01000825.1_pt1 | contig 51093 bp, 40 predicted proteins | sample 2277101 | NCBI WGS metagenome assembly SDBT01 (sample SAMN10404973, study PRJNA504765) | marine sediment metagenome | isolation source: marine sediment core GS10_PC15, 103 cmbsf | place: Arctic Ocean: Southern Knipovich Ridge | collected 2010
GAGTCAAAATCCGATGTTGCCCCCGGAGAAGTGATTTATATTTCTGAAGACAGCCAATATCATTCAAAAATATTATCTTCAAAGAAATTCACGCCATGTATATTTGAGTATGTATATTTTGCTCGACCGGACGCAATTCTCGACGATGTCAGTGTTTATAGATCACGCCTTAGAATGGGGCAAAATTTAGCGAACGCTTGGAAAACCAAATATCCTGATGTAACTCCTGATATCATTATCCCGGCACCCGCCACATCCAACACTGCCGCTTTGGCGATGGCAAATGAATTGGGTGTGCGTTATTCGGAGGGATTATATAAAAATCCATTTATCGGTCGCACATTTATTATGCCCGGGCAACAAAAGCGGAAAAAATCTATTAGGCATAAATTAGTTCCGCTTTCATTTGAAATAAAAGACAAAGATGTTATGATTGTCGATGACAGCATCGTACGTGGTAATACAAGCAAGGAAATTGTCAAAATGGTGCACGACTTTGGCGCTAATAAAGTATATTTTGTTTCTGCTTGCCCGCCATTGGAACATCCGTGTTTTTATGGTGTTGATATCCCAACCCGTTCTGAATTAATCGCATCGAACATGTCTGTCGAAGAAATTCGCGAACATCTTGATGTAAATATATTAATGTATCAAGAATTGGATGATTTGATCGAAGCCGTAACAAGGAAAGGTGAGCACGAAATCTACAAACCCTGTGCAGCTTGCCTTGATGGTAATTATGTTACCGGCAATATTGATAAAAATAAAATCAATAAACTTGAAAAACAACGTATTAAAGAACGTAATTCTCTATGAATATCCTAATTGTCGGTTCCGGTGCTCGCGAACATGCTATTGCACGTTCTATTAAAAAATCAAAGATACCCAACAAATTATACTGTTTTGCATCAAATCGAAATCCCGGTATTAAGGAAGTATCGAAAATTTTAGAAATCGGTAAAACCTCCGATCCTCAAGCTGTTTCAAGTTTTGCTGCAAAACATTCTATCGACTTAGCGATCATAGGTCCGGAAGCCCCATTGGCAAATGGTGTTGTTGATTCGTTGCAAGAAATTAATATTCAATGTGTCGGTCCCACAAAAAATTTAGCACTAATTGAAACCAGTAAAGGTTTTACACGCGATTTGATGCAAAAATATAATATCCCGGGTTGTCCGAGATATCGAACTTTCGATAATCTGACTAACGTATCAGAATTTTTACATACATTAGGTGAAAATTACGTCGTTAAATTCGATGGATTAATGGGCGGCAAGGGTGTTAAGGTGTCCGGGGAACATATTAAATCTCACACCGAAGCTATTGAATATTGTAACCGAATAATCGCAAATAACGGAAAGTTTGTAATTGAAAAGAAGCTCATCGGAGAAGAGTTCTCGTTAATGAGTTTTTGTGATGGTGAACACTTAATCCACATGCCGCCTGTTCAAGATCATAAACGCGCTTATGAAAATGATACCGGTCCCAACACTGGCGGAATGGGATCCTACAACGATGCAAATCAAGCGCTACCATTCCTAACAATCAATGATATTGATTCCGCAAAGGCGATAAATATCGCTACCGCGAAAGCATTAAAAAAAGAATTTGGACTCGGTTATAAAGGTATTCTTTATGGCGGTTTCATCGCAACCGCGGACGGAGTAAAATTAATTGAATATAATGCACGTTTCGGTGACCCCGAGGCAATGAATGTTTTAGCCTTGTTGCAAAGTGATTTAATTGACATTTTTCTTGGTATAACAAATTCGTCTCTGTCTACATGTGATGTAACATTCAGTGCTAAGGCCACCGTGTGTAAATACGCTGTTCCTGTTGGTTATCCCGATTCGCCGGTTAAAGATAAAACTATCGATATCATAAAAATCAAAAACCCTGATCAACTATTTTATGCCTCTGTTGATACAGAAAATGGCACATTAATTGAAACCGGCTCGAGAACCGTTGCCGTAATTGGAATCGCCGACACGTTGCAAGAAGCCGAAGCAATTGCTGAAAGTGAAATTAAACGTGTTGAAGGTCCTCTATTTCATCGAACAGATATCGGAACTAATCATCTGATTAATAAGAGAATTAATCATATGAAGATTTTGAGGAATTGATGGCAACTTCGCTAAAACTTGGTGTTTTGGGTTCTACCAAAGGAACAGATCTGCAGGCGATCATTGCTTCCATCAATCTAAAAAAGTTAGATGCTACCGTTGAAGTGGTTATAAGTAATTCTTCCAATGCCTATATTCTTGAACGTGCCACAAAGCACAATATACCAAACTTTTTTATTTCACATTTAGGTAAAGAGCGTGAACAATTTGACGATGAAATATCAACAATATTAAAAAAATATGAAGTCGCTTTAGTATTATTGATCGGATTTATGCGCATTCTATCAGCAACATTCTGCAGAGAATGGAAAGGGCGTATTCTAAATGTGCATCCTTCTCTTTTGCCAAAATATGCCGGTGGAATGGATACAAACGTACATGCAGAAGTAATTAAAAACAGGGATAAGGAAACCGGATGCACTATACATTTTGTAACCGCGGATGTTGATAGTGGTCCGATATTAATTCAGAAAAAATGTTCTGTTGAAAAAAACGACACACCTGATTCATTAAAGAAAAAAGTTCAATCGCTGGAGGGAGAAGCATTCATTGATGCTATTAAATTCTTCCAAAATAATATTTATTAAATAACTATGAATAAATCTATAACGACTATCAAGCGCGCGCTTATTTCTGTTTATGACAAAACCGATATAGTTGGGTTAGCAAAATATTTAAGTGACCACGATATTGAAATCCTTTCCACCGGTGGCACTGCGAAACACCTCCGGGAAGCGAGAATTGATGTTGTTGATGTGTCCGAATACACCGGTTTTCCTGAGATTATGGATGGACGCATTAAAACCATCAATCCTAAAATAGAGGGTGGGATTTTAGGATTGCGTGATGTGCACAAAGCTGCTGCCGAAACACAAAACATTAAATGGATTGACCTTGTTGTGTGTAATCTTTATCCCTTTGCTGACACAATTAGTAAACCAACGGTTACTCTCGAAGAAACACTCGACAATATTGATATCGGCGGACCGACTATGATCCGTAGCGCCGCAAAGAATATCGGATGGGTCGGCGTATTGGTTAACTCGTCAGATTATCCGTCAATTATTACCGAACTTAAAGATTCAGGCGGATTATCTTTCGAAACTCGCAAAACCCTTTCGGCAAAAGCATTCGGTCACTGCGCTCAATATGATAGCATTATTTACAATTACCTAAACGATGATCCTTTTCCACAAATATTTTCTCCCTCGTTCAATAAATCCTATGATTTACGTTATGGTGAAAACCCACATCAAAAAGCTGCGGCATATAAACATCCGTTACGTAATAAACAAAACATTATAGATGCAACTATACTTCAGGGTAAACAACTATCATATAATAATTTAATGGATGCAGATGCTGCGCTTTCTTGTCTCCAAGAATTTTCCGAGCCCACCTGCATAATTGTTAAACATGGAAATCCTTGTGGTGTCGCTTCCGGCGATGACATCACTAATGTTTATAGAAAAGCCTTTGCCGCGGATTCCAAATCAGCCTTTGGTGGAATAATCGCACTGAATCGAACATGTAATAAAACGATCGCCGAAATGATAAACAATGTATTCGTTGAAATTGTAATAGCACCAGATTATGAGCCGTCCGCATTGGCGATTCTATCAAAGAAAAAAAATCTACGTATATTAGAAATTGGTACTGTTACTTCAAAAACCCCTAACATTGAATATCGTTATATTAATGGCGGATTGCTTGTACAAGAATCCGATGTAAGTATCATTACTAAAAATCAGTTAAAAATCGTCACAAAAATGAAACCGTCAACATCTAAATTAGTCGACATGTTATTCGCCTGGAAAGTACTAAAACATGTCAAATCCAATGCAATTATTACCGTTGCGGATAAAGCAACTTTAGGGATCGGCGCCGGTCAAGTTTCACGTATAGACGCAGTTGAAATTGCACTAAAGAAATCCGGTAATAAATTAGAAGGTTCCGTTTTAGCGTCCGATGCCTTCTTTCCTTTCCGTGACTCCATCGATTTAATCGCCGATACCGGCGTAAAGAATATTATCCAGCCGGGCGGTTCAATCCGCGATCAAGAAATTATTCAGGCGTGTAATGAACACGGAATTGCTATGATGTTTACTGGATTACGCTGTTTTAAACATTAATTCAGATTTCCGCCAATTTGGGATTGTCCGTAATAATTCCGTCAATATCTTTTTGAATTAACCAATTTCTGGTATCAATATCATTTACTGTCCAGGCATTAATCCGCATATTTCTCTTCTTGCAAAAATTAATTAAAGTGTCGGTAATTAATTCTACCTTGGGTTGCAGGCAATCCGGTCGGGCAATATAAACTCCCTTAAAATTATTAGTTTTTTTAAAAATGAAACCGGTCGGTATTGATCGTGAAATTAATTTTACCATCCGTACGGCAAGTGGATTAAAACTGGAAACAATAACTTTTTGAGGTATTTCTCCCCGCTTAATTAATTGGGCGACTTTTCTTGCAGTTTTTAAGTCAAATGTACTTTTCGTTTTGATCTCTATATTAATCAAAACTGTTTTGGGTATGGCCTTTACAACATCTGTAAGTAACGGTATCGCTTCTTGTTTTGCCGGAGGAAATTGCCGGCCTGTTTTTACTTTTGCTAAATCTTGATAATCAATTTCATCAATAAATCCGGTGCCATTCGTTTCGCGTTCCAAATCAAAATTATGCGAGCATACCAATCTTTCATCTTTCGTCAACATAACGTCTAATTCGATTGCACTCAAACCCTTTTTTAGCGCTGAGCGATACGACGAAATCGTGTTTTCAGGAAAAGTATTCCGATCACCGCGATGACCAAAAAAGACTGGTTTAGCGCGGTAGAGATCAGTCAAATCCATACCTCGCCAAACAGCAATGTGTCTTACATTCAATAAGACAAGTGGTACCATTATAACAAATGCGATCATTTGGCGGGACATAACACTAATTTTTGATATTGATTGCTGGTTCGTATTGCAGTTTCATCAAATTCGATCTGGCGGAAACCATGTTTATTAAACAGCTCAACTTGATCAGCATAATGAACGCTTTTAGGCAATCCTGATTGCCCCGTAGGTAAAATAGAGTAACTCGTATTCATATCAGATAAATCAAATATCCTTTGAATATTAGTTCCGGAAATTTGATTATATGAATTATTAAAATTAAACTCACTGACATTTAAATTACTGTTTGAGCCAGAACCATTAAATGGACCAATGTTCAAATTAAATAATTTGGCAATGATTGATCTTTCATATAAAATATGTTTATATGTTTTAGTGTTAACTTTACCCCAGTGCCAGTTTATAATATTTTCTCCGAAATCTTTCTTAATTTCAGCGATAGCTTCATTAACCGATTTTATAACGATTTCAATTAAATTTTCTTGATAGCCTACAGTTTTAATATCGTCAATCCACCCGGATTCTGCATTATTCAGTATCATTTTTATACTTTGTTCCGAGAGAACTGGCAGACGGGTAAATATATCAAACACTTCGTCTCCAACGAGCGAAAACTCATCCATAAATATATTTTTAAATAATTTTGTACAAATGACATTTATTAGCAACGCTTCTGCTGATATTGCAGATTCGTCTCCATCCCAAATATATAACATGTCTGCGGGAGTATTATTAATTGGATTGTTATCCACATATATCTCTGCTATTCTATGTGCAATTTCAGCTTTCCCGGGATTTTTTGTTTCAGCTAGTTTTTCCACTATATCATCAATGTTTACATGCTCTAAATTAGCTAAACGTCCTTGTAATAATTTAAACTGCTGCGAAAGTTCATTTTGATTACTATATAATATCGTAGTATCTATGTAACTAAGCGATAAATTAAATTCATCGTTTTGGTCTAAATTAAATTTACCATCAGCTATATCAAATAAAGCATTAACTGTCTCATCGGTTATTTGTCCGGTGAAGGCCCATGCCGCATGATCAGTTTTTCCCACCAACGGTATGGGAAACCCTGGAATTATAGCACCTTCCATATTAAAATTACCTCCGTTTAAATGCATATCATACCATTTTGCGGGTTGCTGTAAATCCCAAATATTATTAAAAATCAGTATCGGTTTATTGGCGGCAATTTGTTCTTGTTGTATTATCATTGCCTCGCTCCGCAATAACGAACCGGTGGCACCAATTAGTTCCAATATTTGGTTTCCTACATCAAAATTCATCCTATTGAGTGAATCGAGAGAAAAATCCTTTCCTATGTTAGCCCGATTATATGTATCAACGGGAATTATTTCTAGTAACTTTGTTTCTCCAAAATATTGTCTTATTGTATTTATTAACCATCCAATTTGTCTGTTCTGCTGAAGATTATTAGTCATCATAGCACCAACGTTAATGACATCCAAAGTTGTCCATTTGAGTGGTTTTGTATTCAATATTTTAAAGGACAGCGGTAGTGCTTTTTCCGTTTCATCAATCCAAGTATTTATGCCTGCACAATAGGCTTTAATTAATATTTCATTCTCATAATTAATTAAAGATTGATTTTCACTGCTAACAGAAAAAAGTTTATTCTGTTTAATGTGATTATCATGTATACTGAAATCATTACCAAGAAGTATTGAAATTTCACCACGCGCAACAGCCGCTAACAATGATAATTGAAATAATCGTTCCCGTGCAATTATATATCCTGCGGTATAAAATAAATCTTCATTATTATTAGCAAAAATGTGCGGAACGCCGTAAAGATCAGTAAATATCTCTACCGTATCCTGTAAGCCCACTACCGTTTGTGTACCGCTGTATTCAGGAAGGTCATATTCGAAATATATATTAAAGGTCAAGAATGTTAACAAAATTAACATTGCCACAATTATCAGTATAAATATTAAATACTTCATTATTTTAAACCGGTGAAATTACCAGTTCAATAACACCATAAACAATAATTCACCAGAAAAAAATGAGGTTTAGCCTCCCCCGCTCGCACTAGCTAATCCTCATTATTTTTTAAACGTGTAACAAAAACTGTTTTTCTAAATAATTTTCTATCAAATATCTGTATAAGTTTTTATCCTATATTGTTTTAAAAATCATCAATGCCGGGGTTTTTGTCGCTATAGCGCTCCTCACCAAGTTTTGGGATATTTCTCCCCCCTCCCAAAATGGGTGCGGCACTATTCATTGAGCTTAAGTCACCAAGCATAATATTCAATCCCTTTACATCAAAACCGCCGGCATTGATTAGTATATCATAGCTTTTGAAATAAATTTTATCGACAGTGACTTTCTGAATATTTCTTTGACTAATAAAACAATGAGGTTGTTTGATCACATCTGTCTGTGGTGTTTTGGGCAATATTCTTAATGTCTTCTTCATTCTTTACGCTATAATAATTTACTCTACAATAAATATATCAAATACTATGCCAAAGCAGTAAATGTAATGTAATCATTATCTTATGTGGTGTGTTATAAATGCTGTGTGTTCCATTTTGAAACACCGGTTGGTTCAATATGTTACACGGCCTGCAGAGTATAACTGCTTTGTCAGTATATTAATCGTTTCAATTAATTATTCTTTTTACTAACATTACATTAAATAATTATGAAAAAAACGCATGCCTGAACTTCCTGAAGTAGAAACTGTTGTACGGTTTATCCGCCCTCGTATTGTAGGAAAAACAATACAAAATATCCTTCCACAAAATAATTATGAGAAGGTATTAGCAACCCACACGGCACCACAGTTTAACAACATCGTAACGGGACAGGTCATAAAGAATGTCATGCGTAGAGGAAAATTCATCGTTCTTAATCTTGAACGGGGATATCTCTTAATTCATTTGCGGATGACAGGACGATTATTATTGAACTTATCCGAAGATGATAAGCTCAAGCATCTTACCGCTATTATTTATTTTACAGATAAATCATCTTTATATTTTAAAGACTACAGAAAATTCGGAAGATTTTATTATTATGATTCATTGGATTATATTAATAATAAACTGGGCCTTGAACCGTTATCAAAAAAATTTTCCGGCGACTGGCTATATAAAAATCTGCAAAAAAATAAACGCCAGCTAAAACCCCTTTTATTAGACCAGAGTTTCATTGCGGGGCTGGGTAACATTTATGTTGATGAGAGCCTTTGGTATGCAAAACTCCATCCTCGGCAAATCAGTTCATCCGTTAGCCGAAAAAAATCCAACACACTACAAGACGCAATTCAACGGCTATTGCAAACCGCTATTAATAATCAAGGAACTACTATAATTAATTTTTATTTTGGCGAGGGCAAAAAAGGGAGTTTTAGAGAACAATTAAAGGTTTTTGGTCGACAAGATAAAAACTGTCCCAGATGTAAGACAATCATTAAAAAAATCCGTGTTGCGCAGCGTGGAACGCATATATGTCCACGCTGCCAGCGTATTTAGTTATTTGATTACTTTATACTGAAATTGGTGAAGGCCTTCAGCTTCATTAACCGGAACCATCTTCACAAATTGTAATAACAGTTCCTGCTCAAGTCTCGGAAATAACAAGATTCCTTTTCCAAAAACGATCGGGTGGGAAGTAATGTACAGGTGTGTTAAGAATGGTGCAAATTTTGTGTATGTTCTTCCACCGCCAATCACAAAACATTTTTCTGTATTTAATTCGTCCAATATTTTCTTTGCTTTATCATTCCGATGAACGACTATTTTTTCGCGCCCTTTAAGCTCAACTGCTAGAGTTTTTTCTGTATTAGATCCCATTATCACCGGATATCCCATTGTCTGCTTTTTAAAAAGTGCCAAATCCTTTGACCAAGAGATAACCTCATCGCTTCGGCGTGCGATATAACCATCAATCGTTATTGTTGCAATTAAAATTACGTCCATCATTTATTGTCAAAGTGACGACACAGACCGATCATGGGGAGGGAGGATTTATCTCCATTTTATTCCACGCAAGTAAATTCCTGCACTATATTCACAATGATAAATATTATTTTTCAAGTGGTTTTCCATCTTTATCAAGTGAGCCTGCCGCAACGAAAACTATCTTGTCCTTATCAATATATTTATGAATTGCGTTATTGATTTGGTCAACTGTTAACGCATTAATCAGTTCAGGAAATTTGTCTAAATAACTGTTTGGCCTTCCACGATCAGCATTGGTTAAAATTTGTCCGGCTAAGCCGTGCGTAGTTGCTAAACCAACTTTGTAAGAACCTGTGATAGTTGTTTTTTTTGCATCTAGTTCTGCTTGAGTAACACCTCCCTCAAGCCATTTTTCTAACTGCTCAATCGATGCATTATATCCTCGATCAACTAACTGCGGTGCAAATGTTGCCCAGATCACCCAATACCCGTCATTTCCATTATCTACGCCGCCAAGCCACGATTGAATACCATAGGTTAATCCTTGTTCATCTCTTATGGTTTGCGTTAGCCGCGCGGAAAAATTTCCGCCAAAGATGAAGGTACCAACCCTTAGTGGATAATAGTCTTCATGGTCGCGGTCTATTCCTATCGGTAAACCGATATAAATATCTGCACTCGTTTTTTCTTTCATGGTAACATATTCTGAACTTGCCTTGACCTGCTTGGCGGTTAAGGTTGTCTTCTTTTTATCCAGCGGAGATGTTTTCCACCCGCCAAACACTTTTGAAACTTCTATATTAAATGCCTTGCTGTCAACATCGCCAACGGCGACGATTGTCATATTACCCAAACCATAATATGTCTTGTGATAATATTTTAAACTAGCCGGTTGGATATCATCAACCATTTTAATACGGTCGTCAATTTTATAACTGTAGTTTGGATGGTTTTTTGGATAAAGCTTACGTAAAAATGTTCCGCCTGCTTGCTTGCCGGTATTTTCTTTGTCCCTTTTTAAATTACCGACCAAACGAGTTTTAAGTGTTGTTAGATCATCCTTATTAAACGCCGGTTCTCTGAGTTGTTCTGCAAGCAAACTAAGCACTAAGGGAATGTCATTTTTCAAACATCTTGCATTAAACCTAACATGATATTGTCCACTTGAAAAACTGATACTTGCACCAACAGTCTCAAGTTTATCTGCAATCTCAAATTTAGATTTGGTTTTTGTTCCTTTATCAAGCATCGCAGCGGTTAAATCCGCTATCATCATATTAGCTTGCGGGCTGTATTGATCGCCGCCTAAAAAACTACCTGTTATTGTAACTACATCCTGCACTCCTGTTTTCATCGTTAACAGGCGAATTCCATCAAGGGGAGTTTGTTCAATAATTCTGTCGGCTATTTTTGCTTCGGAGGTTACTTTGCCATCCGCGTTTCCGTCAGAGTAAGATAGATAATTATATGGATGATGTGCTTTTTGATTGCTCGGTTGTCCGCCTCCGCCACCTGAACTTATTAAGGGGAGAAAATATCCGGTGGTGCTCTTGTCCTCAATTAAGTACGTATCAACTATGCGCTTAATCTCTTCTTTGGTAACTTTATTGATGTTTTCTAAATAATCAGTATAATATGTCCAGTCGCCAGTGGCGATTGCTTCATTTAAATTTGCGGCAATGGAATATGAGCCATCACGGCTATAGGCTTGCTCAGCGCGGATTTGTCCGATTGCTCTTGTAATTTCTTTGTTGGTAACACCTTCCTTCTTTATCAGTTCATATTCATCCAATATGATTTTCTCGACATCTTCATGTTTAGTTTCGGGTGTTAAAAACGCATACGTTATAAACAGTCCATTGTCCCTAAATGGAAAATCCAACATGCTAATTCGGGTTGCCAAACCTTTATCCACAATTTTTTTATACAATCTGCCTGATTTTCCGCCGCCCAAAATTCTTGATAAAATTTGAATCGCGTAATTATCTTTGTGTAATCCTTCCGGTGTTTTGTGGGCGATTCCAACAATTCCCATTTCTCCCGACCGCTTAATTACAAACCGCCGCGCACCTTCCTGTTCCGGTTCAGTAGTGTACACTTTCGGGATTTCATGCGGGGATTTTGGTATTGCGCCATATTTATTTAAAATCATTTGTAAGGCATCGTCTTTGTTAAAATCACCGATAATTGTAACCGTTGCATTGTTTGGCCAATAAAATGTTTCATAAAATTCGCGCAGGCGTTCTGTTGAAACACCTTCGATGTCTGAACGCCAACCAATAGTATTATGGTGGTAAGGGTGCGCCTGATAGGCCGTCGCCCAAATATTTTTACCTAATGTATCAAACGGGTCGTTTTCACCACGTTCAAATTCATTGCGTACCACTGTCATTTCCAGTTGGCGGTCTTCGTCCCGCAAAAATAAATTTCGCATACGGTCGGCTTCGATCGCAATAGCGCTACCCAAATGTTCGCTTGGAAGAAGTTCAAAATAATTGGTCCTGTCCGTCCATGTTGTAGCGTTGATTTGCGACCCGACATCTTGTAGCACGGTCCAAATTGGATTACCGTTTTCTTTATTAAAATTTTTAGATCCTTTGAACATCATATGTTCTAATAAGTGTGTGGCGCCGGTGTGCCCAATTGCTTCATTACGGGACCCTACATGATACGTTACCATAAAGGTAACCACAGGAGCCGAATACTCTTCCATTAGCAAAACACTTAAATCATTTATTGTACAGCGATATTCATCAATCCCGCCGGATGATTTAACAAACTCAAAAGCCGTTTCGACGGTTGGCGCTGCTTTAGTTTCTTTTATACTCATTTCTTCAATTACCTCTAATTCGGTTACTTTCTTTTCTAAGTTTTCTGCACAGGATAATAAAATTAATATTCCTGCTATAATTAGTAAAAATTTCCTTTTTTTCATAATAAAACCTTATTTTCTATTTTTTATATGACTTTGAAAATACACTATTATTAAGAATTTTAGTAGAATGTTTTGCACATTAGATATTCTACTAAATTTTTATAGACTATTATTTTCTAGGGACTTTAGTTTTGATCCACTATGAAATCAATTATTATCGCTTTTACATTTATGCTAATCAGTTGTTCCGTGCAACATTCTTCAAATAATTACGCAAAGGAAGAAATTGATTACTTCACGGAAATTGCGCTTGGCGCTGAGTTTGGCGATGAAGTTCCCGTAATAAAAAAATGGACCAATGATATTCGTATCAAAGTTAATGGTGAACCAACTGACGCAGATCTACAAACTATAAATAATATCATTATTGATCTCAATGAACTCCTCTGCGGAATTAAAATTAAGCTGGTTGAAAAGAACTGGAATCTGACAATTACTTTTTCTCCTGAATCTGATTTTGCAACAATTGATCAAAATTATGTTCCAACTAATTATGGTTTCTTTTGGGTGCTTTGGCATAATGATAGTTTTGTTATTTATGACGCGAGTATTTTGATCTCATCTAAAGATGTTACCCAAAAGGAACGCTCTCATTTAATTCGCGAGGAGTTAACTCAAAGCCTTGGATTAATGAACGATTCAAATAAATATAAAGACAGTATATTTTATCAGGAATGGACGGACGTTACCAGTTTCTCAGATGTAGATAAAGCTGTTCTGAAATTGCTTTACATGAAGAAGATCAGACCCGGAATGTCCAAAGAACAAGTACTAGAGGTATTAAATTAATTTCTTACAAAAACAACGTTTACGCGGTGATGTGATTTACGGTACTTATGTTTATACCAACGTTTTAAGTCGTCTCTTTCGGTTTTTGTAAGTACCCCAACATGATAGACTTTAACAGTGACTACCCTATTATGTGTTACAGGAACCGCCCGCACTATACGATGTTTATAATTATTGACGAAGATTGTTTCACTCGGTGGCGCAGTTACACAACCAATCATTGAAAACATAATAAATGTAACCGCTAAAATTGCAATATTTCTATTCATGGCTTCGCTTTCTTTTTTTACTTAGACCCGCAACTCTTATAAAGGTTAAATTAAACAATAAAAAGGGGTAATAATATGAAAGATCAGGTTGTATTAATTACCGGGGCGTCGGGCGGAATTGGTTCCGTAACGGCGGCGCAGTTCGCCGAAAGCGATGCTAAAGTAATTATACATTATAATAGTCAGCAGGAAAAGGCTGAAAGTCTCCGCAAAGAACTTACGGGCAAAGGACATATAATCCTTGGTGGTGATTTAACAAATCCACAAGATATTGATAAAATTGTGGAACATGCTCTTTCTGCCTTTGGCAGAATTGATGTTTTAGTCAATAATGCCGGTATTTATTTTGAACACCAGATAGGAAAAGTCGATTTCGCCGAGTGGCGAGACGCCTGGAGCGGATCGATTAATACAAATCTAATAGGTCCCGCAAATCTTACTTTTCGTGTTGCAAAAGAAATGATTACTAATGGAGGTGGTAAAATTATTAACATTTCATCGCGCGGGGCTTTCCGCGGTGAACCAACTGCTCCAGCATATGCCGCAAGCAAAGCTGGCCTAAATGCGATGAGCCAATCACTTGCTATTGCACTAGCACCACATAATATCTTTGTATATGCCATTGCTCCCGGATTTGTTGAAACCGCGATGGCACGTCCGTACTTAACAGGTGTAAGGAAAAAAGAAATATTAAATCAAAGCCCGATTGGCCGTGTAGCAAAGCCCGAAGAAATTGCGAAAACGGTTGTTTTCTTGGCATCCGAAGGAACTGACTTCCTAACCGGCTGCATAATTGATGTGAACGGCGCTTCGTATTTACGCTCGTGATTATTCTAATATGAAAGAGAAAACTTCACCGAAATGGTTGGAATGGGCACAAGAAATTCAACAGTTATGTCAAACGGGTCTGGCTTTTAGTGTATCCGAATATGACTCTCAGCGTTATAAAAGATTAACTGAACTCGCAGCGGAAATTACTGCATCACACTCCGGTATCAGCAAAGAAGAAATAACAGAAAACTTCTTGGCTCATCCAGGTTACGCTACACCGAAAGTTGATATCCGAGCTGCTATTATTGAAAATAACAATATTTTACTCGTGCAAGAAAAGATGGATAACAAATGGGCTATGCCGGGCGGTTGGGCCGATGTTGGAGAAGCGCCCGCTACGGCAATAATTCGCGAAACAAAAGAAGAGTCCGGTTTAGAGGTTATTCCAAATAAAATAATAGGTGTTTATGATGCCAATCGCAATGGTCGTCCTTTGGAATTTTTCCATGCTTATAAAATTGTTTTTCTTTGTGAAACGTTAGGAGGAAGCCTTAAAGCCCGTGCCGAAACAATAGCCGTTGATTATTTTAGGTTTGAGGACTTGCCCGAATTGTCAACTGCTCGGACAAACACAAAACATATCGAAGACGTCCATAAACATTTAAACAATCCCGCTTTACCAACAATATTTGATTAAGGACCAGGCATGCCGGTCACTACCTTAATTATGAAAAACATAGCGCGCATGTCCCGCCCGAGCGGAAGGAGCGAGGCCATCTCTGTAAATATTTGCCGGATACCCCTGTTGTTACTATTTAATCACAATTATTTTCAAAATACTCATAAAAATCATCACTTTCGCCTTCCCACAACACTAAGAATATTTGCAGTGTGCCGCTAAAATCAGCATCTATAGGGTTTATATCATCAGGAACTACCACCATTTTCATTACGCCGGACATCACACCTTCAGCCTCAATTACCATTGGATGTCCAGTTCCCGGGTATCTTTCAGTAATAATTCCGTTTTTTATAGAAATTGTGCCAGAAACAGAGGTGCCGGATACCATGTGGTTAATGTCCGAGTTCGCATATCCTACTACGATAGCGTCCTGTATTCCGGGATAATATTCGATAATTTCCAAATCTGTGTTTAGTATTTTATATTTATTCCAGAAAGTAATCTCAAGGAACTGGGTCTCGATAGTAAATATAATCAGCCCTCCTCTAGCACTTGTGATATAGCCACCGTTTGAAGTATCACTGGTTTCGCATTCCATAATCGGCTCACCGTCGATTTTTATCGTAGAAATATCGCATATTCTGGCAGCAACAACACCTGGAAGATCCCATTTAAAATCAGGACCATCAGTAATATCAATTTTTTTCAATATTTCATCGGGCGCCGGCATATCTATTAGTAATTGCTCAATAGGTTCCGGCAGCACAAGTCTCCGACCACTGACAGATGTGGCGGTGGAAGATGAATTGTCCAGAATATATTGTTTTATTTCTCCCGGACTAAGATTGGGATTAATAGATTTAAGGATTGCAGCAAGCGAGGCAACTGCCGGGGCGCCAATTGAGTTTCCACCTACAATTTTCACTGTATTTGTTTTTGTGGGATCTACTACAGGAACCTTTTCAATAGGAACAGCAATATCAATTAAGGGCCCATAAGCAGACCAAGAACAGGCTTGTAGTGGGTCGCCATATTTAGTGCCGGCAGTAGTAATTACATTTGGTAATTGAATTCCGCCAGGAGCAAAATTGATATTTGTAATTTCATAATATTTATTATCGGCTGAAACTACAAATAATACGTCTGGGTAATGCTCAAATATCTTTTTGAAAAGTTTGTTTGTGTCTTCATTGTTTACCTCATTTCCATTTTTGTCTCTTCCTGTCCATCCAAAACTCATATTACATATTTGAGGATATTCTAGATCGAAAGCCTTATAGAGCAAGTCAATTATTCCAGTAACTGAACCGCCATTCTCTGTTGTATCCCTTGCTGCTGAAATTAATTCGAGCTTATCATTAATTAAAGATGAGGCTATGCCGTTAACACCGCCATCTTTGTTATCAGCTGCAATTGTTCCTGCTACCATTGTACCGTGGGCAAATGCGAACTTGTTCTCATCAGCTGAACTGGTATGTTCAATCCATTTAACATCGTCAAATTCTTTTGTTATTTCTTCCGCAATCTTTGAATCAATTACTAGAACCCTAACCTTGCTCAAGGTCATGTGCTCTCGAACTAATCCCATTAACGGAACTGCCAAGTAATACTCTATTTCGTAAAAAAACCGGTTTTTGTCCACATCAAGCTTATGATTGTCATAACTTCTATTGCAATAATCCTTGGGGTGTTGTGTGTTTAGAAAACTACCTATTGAATTGTACGTTGCGAACTCAATTTCTGAATAATTATTAAGCGTGTTTATTATGTCCATTAATTTATCTTCTGTAGAAAAGGGATATTCCGCCTGGTACATTCCTATTGCCGGAAATTGACCTACTAATTCTCCTCCTGTTTCTTCGATGATGGTTTCTATTCCATCAGGATCAACATTTTCAGGGTCAACACTTATTAGAACATTATTTCCAATAACGCTTAACTCCCCACCGGTACTTGTTTCAATTGTAATAATATCTTCATCTTCATAATCTTTAAAGAATACTGCGATTTGGTCATTATCGTTCTCTATTATTGGGTTTTTGCTTTCCTTGGTGCATCCCTTAAAAGAAAAAAACATGAATATTATTAGGAATAAAATAATTGAATAAGCAGGATTGCTTATAAATTTTTTAATAGACATAATTTATTAGCCTTTGTATTTCCATAAAAGTAACATATTTACTTTATAGAAAACAAATTTTTACGCACAGCTGATTTCGCTCTAAATGCGGAATGACTAGCCATCAGTAAAGGCATAAGATATTACGTATTCACAATTTATTTTTTTTCTTCTATGCTATCCTTCATCGCTCGCCACGATGGTAAAAATTGCCCGGTTTGATCAATATACATTTGGTATTCATTGCCAAATTTTTCCAACAGCGCATTTTCTTCACGTTGTACTAACCACGACCAAATTAGCGAAATCGGAATTACAGAAATAATTAAGCCCCATGAATAAAACACCATCGCCACAATACCGGTGAAAGAGAAAACCCAGACACTATATATAGGGTGCCGGATAAATTGATATGGTCCCTTTTTCGCAATATTTTCACCATGACCACTTTTCATTAAATGGTAATTACCACCAATTAATAGATATAAAGTATCAATTATAAAAATTGTCAATAGTGCGATACGTAAAACCGGATGAATTATCATTTGTGGAACTTTAAGAATGTTCTCAACACCGATTGCAATAAACCATATCAGAATTGTTAGGACGATCCCAAAAGGGCCTATGCCAAAAAAATTTTGGAAGATTTCTTTTAATCTCACTTATTTCTTTTTGGAATGTAAAGATCGGTCACCGTTCCCATGAATATCTCCGCAGCATTCGCAAAAGTCTCTGATAGCGTTGGATGGGGATGAATTGTCAAACCAATGTTCTCAGCATTGGCACCCATTTCAATCGCTAGGACGCCTTCCGAAATTAAATCGCCCGCATGGGCTCCAACAATACTAACGCCCAAAAGCTTACCGCTGTCTGGATTAAAAAGAAGTTTCGTTTTTCCAATTGGTTGTCCGGTTGCTATGGCCTTGCCGCTTGCCGCCCACGGAAACTCTACCTTTTTGTAACTAATTCCTTTAGCCTGTGCTTCAGTTTCTGTTAAGCCTGTCCAAGCAATTTCGGGATTGGTGAAGATCACCGCCGGAATGCTCTTGGCGTCAAACACTGCGGGTAAACCTGCGATTACTTCAGCGACGATTTTACCTTCGTGTGTTGCTTTGTGGGCAAGCATCGGCTCGCCGACCACATCGCCAATGGCGAAAATATTTAAAACATTGGTTTTCTGCTTTTCATCAACCTTAATAAAACCTCGTTCCGTAAGCTGAACACCGATTTTTTCCAAACCAATATCTTCAGTATTTGGTTTACGACCAACTGCTACCAAAACTTTATCAAATTTTTGTTCAATCGTTTTTCCATTATTATCGATTTTTACAGCAAGTGATGTGTCCTTATTGGGTTTAACCGTAAGCACCTTAGATTTGACCATAATTTGGTCAAACTCTTTCTTTAGCTTGTGCTGTAAAAGACGGACAATGTCTTTATCGGCTCCGGGCAATAAAGAATCCAGCATTTCAACAATTGTAACTTTTGAACCTAAAGAGCTATAGACTGTTGCCATCTCAAGTCCGATATAACCTCCGCCAATTACAAGCAGCGTTTTAGGAATATCTTTTAGTTGCAGGGCTTCTTTTGAGGTCATAACGGATGGGTGGTCATTTGGAATGCCGGGAATTACAGTTGAACGAGATCCGGTTGCGATTATTGCATTATCAAAAGAAATTATTTCTACTTTATCTTTGCTTTTAATAGATATTTCATTTTTGGAATTGAATTCTGCTACGCCAGTAAAAACTTGAACCTCCCGTGCTTTTGCCATTTGCGCAATTCCTTTGTTCAGCTTGCCAACTACTTCGTTTTTCCAGTTCCGTATTTTCTCTAATTCAATTTTAGGTGCGTTAAATTTAATTCCCTTATCTTCAAGCGCCTGTGCTTCTTCGATAATTTGTGAAATGTGCAATAATGCTTTTGACGGAATACAACCCCTATTGAGACATACGCCCCCCAGCACATCATCTTTTTCAATAAGAGCGACATTCTTATCTAAATCGGCGGCTCTAAAAGCAGCGGCATAACCACCGGGTCCTGAACCAATTACAACTATATCAAAATGTTCATTTTTCTCAGTCATCTCAAATTCCAACTCAGGTTTATCTTAAAAACGTTTGCGTTAACTGAAAAGAAAAATCATCTGCCGGATAACTTTTATGAATACATCGATAGATGTTATTATATTTCAATCGCTTACGCAATTACTTTACTCTTTTTTTCCTCATGACCATAATCTATATTGGCTAATTCGCGATAGTGATGATAGTTTTTCTTAGCAGCGTTATTGGCTTTTTCCACTAACATAGCTGCCCTTTCCGGCATTGATTTTTTCAATGAGCGGAAGCGGTTTTCACTATCAAAATACTCACTGATATGCAATTTGGGTTTTTTAGAATCAACCTTTAGAGGGTTTTTACCTTCAGCTTTTAATGCCGGGTTGTTCCGGTACAGGAGCCAGTGGCCTGAATCTACAGCCAGTTTTTGTTGTTGCATCCCGGTTTCCATATCGATGCCGTGAGCAATACATTGCGAATAAGCCAAAATTATTGACGGTCCATTGTGTGCTTCGGCTTCCAAAAATGCTTTTAAACATTGCGTGTCATTTGAACCCATCGCTACACTGGCGACATACACATTGTCATAACTCATGGCTATCATTCCCAAGTCTTTTTTACCAATTCCCTTACCGGAAGCCGCAAATTTTGCGATCGCTCCTATTGGGGTTGCTTTAGATGCCTGTCCACCTGTGTTGGAATACACTTCCGTATCTAACACTAAAATATTAACATCCTTGCCTGACGCCAAAACATGATCAAGTCCGCCAAAACCGATATCGTAAGCCCAGCCGTCACCGCCAATTATCCAAACACTTTTCTTAACTAAATTGTCCGCCAGCGAAAGTAACGACCTCGCTATGGGGTTGTCCAATTTTTCAAGCTTTTTATTCAATTGCTCAATGCGTTCTCGTTGTTCAAAAATACCGGGTTCATCCGATTGGTCAGCGTTCAGAATATCGTCAACAAAAGTATTACCAAGCTCAGAACGCAATTGGGTTAAGATTTCCGCAGCATAGTCGCGATGTTTATCAATCGTTAAACGGAAGCCAAGTCCAAATTCCGCATTATCTTCAAAGAGTGAATTTGACCAGGCAGGGCCGCGACCCGCATTGTTTTTCGTCCAGGGTGTCGTTGGTAAATTACCTCCATAAATCGAAGAGCAGCCGGTAGCGTTGGCAACAATCATCCGGTCTCCAAATAGTTGCGTCGCCAATTTGATATATGGTGTTTCACCACAACCTGAGCACGCACCGGAGAACTCAAACAATGGCTGTAGTATTTGAGATCCTTTTGGTGTATTACGATTAACTCGGTTTCGATCTGTTTCAGGAATTGATAAAAAGAAATCCCAGTTTGCGCGCTCAGCATCACGCAACGGAATTTGCGGCTCCATATTAATTGCCTTGCGGCTTGGGTTTTCCTTGTCCCTAACCGGGCACACGTCTACACAAACACGGCAACCCGTGCAGTCTTCTGCAGCAACTTGTAAAGTATAAACTTCATTTTCCAGCCATTCGCGGCCGCGAACTTTTACACTTTTAAAAGTTTCCGGTGCATCATTTAACAATTTTTTATCATAAACCTTTGGTCTTATAACAGCATGCGGACAAACATTCACACATTTATTGCATTGAATACAAATATCCGTTTCCCACACAGGAATATCCGGTGCAAGATTACGTTTTTCCCATTTTGAAGTACCCGTTGGCCAAGTGCCATCCTTTGGAAACACGCTAACAGGCAGATCGTCGCCTAATCCGGCATAAATTTGGGCGCTAACATTTTTTACAAAATCGGGCGCCTTATCTGAAAACACGGATGTACTATCCGTCATTTTTACTACTATATCTTTCGGTATGGTTATTTCATACAGATGTTCTAAGGCGCTGTCAACAGCTGCAAAGTTTTTTTCAACAATACCCGGCGATTTATGTCCATACGTTTTTTCAATCGCTTTTTTGATCTTTGCAATAGCAAGTTTCGCATCAACTACATTCGCAAGTTTAAAAAAACAGGTTTGCATCACCGTATTAATGCGCGTACCCATTCCGGCTTCTTTAGCAACGCTAAGCGCATCTATCACATAAAATTTAAGATCCTTGTCAACAATATGCTTTTTCACATTGCTTGGTAAATAATCCCAAATTTCAGCTTTTGGATAGGGACTGTTCAAAAGAAATGTTGCGCCTTTTTCGGCATATTTCAGGATGTCTTGTGAGCGAAGAAATTCAAAAGCATGACAAGCAATGAAATTCGCTTTCCTTATTAAGTTTGTAGTGTGGATTCGGTTTTCTCCGAATCGCAAATGCGATACGGTTGTGCTTCCGGCTTTCTTGGAATCATACACGAAATAACCCTGGGCAAAGAAATCGGTTTCTTGTCCGATGATCTTAATCGAGTTTTTATTAGCTCCGACAGTACCATCCGAACCAAGCCCGAAAAACATTCCGCGGAAGATCTTTTCGACAGGTGGTGAGTAGTTGGGATTGTATTCGAGACTTGTGTTTGTAACATCATCAATAATCCCAATGGTAAAATGATTCTTTGGATTGTCCTTTTTTAATTCATCAAAGACACCCTTGACCATTCCCGGAGTAAATTCCTTCGATGACAGACCGTATCTTCCGCCAATAACTTTTGGCATAGATTTAAGATGAAAATTTGCCTTATTCGCTTCTTCAACAAAAGCTGTAACCACATCCTGATATAGTGGTTCGCCGGTAGCGCCCGGTTCTTTTGTGCGGTCTAATACAGCGATTTTCTTTACCGTTGTCGGTAACGCTTTTACCAAATGACTTGCTGAAAATGGTCGGTATAGGCGAACTTTCAACACACCAACATTTTCATCGCTTTCGTTCATAAATTTTACTGTTTCATGGGTCGTTTCTGCCGCCGAGCCCATCAAAATGATCACTCTTTCCGCCTTTGGCGATCCAACATATTCAAATAAATCGTATTTTCTTCCCGTCAATTTTGCAAATTTATCCATCGTTTTTTGAACAATTTGCGGAATGGCGTTATAATACGGGTTAACTGTTTCACGATTCTGGAAAAATACATCCGGATTCTGTGCTGTTCCCCGCAATACCGGATCATTTGGGTTTAAGCCGCGTTTGCGATGGGCATACACCAGATTATCGTCGATCATTTTCCCAATATCATCGTCACTTAGTTGTTCTATTTTCATTACTTCGTGCGATGTACGAAAACCGTCAAAGAAATGAATGAATGGAATTCGCGCCTCAAGTGTAGCAGCTTGCGAAATTAATGCAAAATCCATTACTTCCTGAACGCTGTTGGAAGACAACATCGCGAAGCCGGTAGCGCGCGCTGCCATCACATCTGAGTGGTCGCCGAAAATAGAGAGGGCATGCGTCGCTATTGTGCGGGCCGATACATGAAAAACTGTCGGTGTTAGCTCACCAGAAATCTTAAACATGTTTGGTATCATCAACAACAATCCTTGTGATGCCGTAAAAGTTGTTGTTAAGGCGCCGGTTTGAAGAGCACCGTGGACCGCTCCGGCAGCACCACCCTCGCTTTGCATTTCGATAACATCGGGAACCGTTCCCCAAATATTTTTCGTTCCTTTTACTGACCAATCATCGGCGAGTTCGCCCATCGGCGATGATGGTGTAATCGGATAGATAGCAATCACCTCATTAGTCTTATGTGCAATATAGGCGGCGGCTTCGTTTCCGTCAATGGTAACTTGTTTTCTTTTCATCTTAAAATCCTTGATAAATTTTAATCTTTAAACACGGATAGCTATCTTTTATTAGAGCGTTGAATTTACAATTTCTGGGCCACAGCCTGCAAAAGATATCGGTCATTGTGTGTAATATTAAAAGGGCTCTGATAATGCTTCAAGAGTAAATATTAAATCATCAATCTTTATACTTCTATTTCCTTCCAGTCGCCTTTAAGTGTTTTCCAAGACAAAATTATTGCAAATAGCGTTTGGTGGATTCCCACGCCAATCCATGGACCTATATAGCCCCAGCCGAGATAAATTCCGGTTAGATAACCGAATGGTAAAAAGACCAACCACATTACCAGCGCTTCCGTTAGTGCTGGAAAAAATGTATTCCCTGCACCCGAAAGAGCAAACCAGAGCGTCATTCCTACGGCATCGGCAATTTGAATAAACCCCGCCAGTCTTAGTACTATTACACCGATTCTGATAACTTCAGGATCATTTGAAAATATCGGCAATATATAATGTGGAACGGCTACAAAGATTGCTCCAATGGAACCCATAATTATCAATGACCAGCGAATGCTTTCAATTATACTGGTTTCAGCTTTATCGGTATCTCGTTCGCCAAGATATTTACCTACTAATGTTGCGCAGGCCTGCCCAATCCCGGCTGCTGGCAGGAAGGATGTGTGAAGAATCGTGAAAACAACTTCCGTTGCGGCTAATTCAATGGTGCCAATCATACCAACAATTTTATAAAAAACAACAAATCCCAAAACAACTAACATTTCCTGTGATCCTTGCGGAAGGGCTAACAATAACTGCCGCTTCATCATCGCTTTATTCAAGCGAAATGAAAACACACCATATTTTTTACGAATCGATGGCGCAAACAGATATATACAATAATGAATTGCCATCCAAAGCGATGCCAATAACGTAGCCAGCCCGGCGCCCCGCACACCCATCTCCGGGAAGGGGAACCATGACCATAAATATCCCAACCAAGACAAATCAACGCCCTTAAAAGAACTAAGTATTTCTAAAATTCCTTCTCGTCCATAAATCAGCCCGGCGTTAAGATATACATTCACTATATTAGCAACAACCGTCACGTTCATGTGAATTTTTGTTCGCTCAACACCAGTAAAAAAACCCTGGAACACAAACCCTGCGATAGTGAAAACAGTACCGAGAAATACAATTGCGGAATAATCTATGCATAACTTAATTACTTCAGGGTCGTCTAAAAACAACGGTATAATTTTATCTGCAAAACGGTAACACAACAGGGCTGTCGGAATTCCCAAAGCTGCGCCTAAAATATGCCCGTTATGTAGGGCTGTTCCACATTCCTTATAAATTTTTTGGCCCAGCCTACGTGATGAAACAGTCTGTGTTGCTGTCCGCAGGGCGATGCCAATACTGAGCAGCGTCCACATCAGCATGGAACCCATCCCCGTTGCCGCAAGAGCTGCAGCGCCAAGTCCTCCGACCATTGCCATATCTGCCAAACTCATCATTGAGCGACTAAGATTGCTCACAATTACGGGCAGACCAAGTCTTATAACCCGTCGTGCGATTCCTTTTTGTCGATTAAATAATATTTCCTTTGTTGATCGCATCTAATTAGTTTTTTTTAGAGATAAAATTTCTATTCCTTTTTCATTTAAGAACGTGGTTGTTTTGCCACAGACACGTGCATTTGTTACCAAACTAACTTTTGAATTTGGTTCTTGGTTTTTAATTATCTGAATCTGTTCTAAAATTTGTCTTCCGTCTTTCATGATGATTCTACTTTTGCGGTCTTTAATTAAAACCCAGTTATTGTCAGAATATTGTCCAAGCACTGTGCTCGATGATAAACCAAATTTTTTTGGATTACTCAATATTATTTTTTTGTCCTCGATATAATACATTTATTTATTCATGCCTTCAATATAATGGCGGGGAACTTACAAATCCTTTTATTTAGTTCAGTTACTAATTTTATGTAAACTCATAAGCTGTGAATTCACTAAAAATACATTTCTCCATTAAACCCGAAGTGGAAGCCGCCTTATTTAAAAAGCTGCCTGTTATTGCCTTAGAATCGACAATTATTGCTCATGGAATGCCATACCCGGACAACCTTGCTTTCGCAAAAAAGGCAGAAGCATTAGTCCGTAATCAAGGCGTAGTGCCCGCAACTATTGCGCTAATAAATGGTGAAATTTGCATCGGTCTTGGCGATCGGCAATTAGAACTCCTTTCAAATAATAAACGCATCGAAAAAATCACCGTGCGAGACATCGCATTTGCGATTACACAAAAGCTAACCGGCGCAACGACTGTTTCGGCAACGCTGCGTTTAGCACATTTAGCAGGACTTGATGTTTTTGCAACCGGCGGAATTGGCGGTGTACATAAAGATACCGAAAACACATTCGATATTTCGCAAGATTTAATAGAATTGTCGCGTACTCCGATGATCGTAATCTCGGCAGGCGTCAAGGCGATATTAGATATTCCAAAGACTTTGGAATATCTTGAAACTAGCGCCGTTCCGGTGGTTGGATATCAAACGAACGAATTCCCTGCCTTCTATTCACATTCATCAGGAATTTCTCTCACAAACACTTGCAATACGCCGGAAGACGTTGCGCAAGTGTTCATCGCTCAGCGAAAAATAGGATTACAATCGGCAGTTTTAGTTGCAAACCCAATACCGAGATCAGAAGAAATACCCCGATATATTATCGATAAATATATTGATAACGCTCTTAGGGAGTGTGCCGAAAAAGAAATAACCGGTAAAAAGGTTACGCCCTTTTTACTTAAAAAAATTGTTGCGCTAAGCGCCGGCAAAAGCCTTAAATCAAATATTGCCCTTGCATTAAACAATGTAATGCTTGGCGCTCAAATTGCAAAAAGCCTATCCGGCTGTAATCGGCCATTGAAATAGAGGGCTGAAGTTTCAGCCCTTTATCAATCATCCTTAATAATCTACTCCTATATTATAATACAGAAATGCCCACCTATCGGCGTACTCTTCAATAATCTTCGATGTTGGTTTTCCTGCACCATGTCCTGCTTTAGTTTCAATTCTGATCAATATTGGATTGCTGCCCTGTTGCATAGACTGCATGGTCGCAGCATACTTAAATGAGTGCGCAGGAACTACCCTGTCGTCATGATCGGCCGTTGTTACCAACGTTGCAGGATATTCGGCTTCATGAATATTGTGTATCGGCGAATATCCCCTAAGATATTCGAACATTTCTTTCGATTCATCCGCATTACCATAATCTGACGTCCATCCGGCTCCGGCTGTAAATTTATGATATCTTAACATATCCATCACACCAACTGCCGGAAAGGCAACTCGCGCCAAATCGGGACGTTGATTAATTACTGCTCCAACTAATAACCCACCATTTGAGGCACCTGCAATTGCCAAATAATCCGCTGAAGTATATTTATTATCTTTCAAATATTCGGCTGCAGCAATAAAGTCGTCAAATACATTTTGCTTTAGCATTTTTGTGCCTGCTTTGTGCCATTTTTCGCCATATTCTCCACCACCGCGTAAATTCACCTGAGCATATATTCCACCATTTTCGAGCCCTATAAGGGCCGTTATACGAAATCGGGGAATTAGGCTTATGTTAAATCCGCCATATCCATACAGATAGGTCGGATTTTCACCATTTTTCTTTAAGCCCTTTTTATAAACAATGAACATCGGGATTTTCGTTCCATCTTTACTTTTATAAAAAACTTGCTCGGTTTCAAAGTCTTCAGGATTAAAATCTATATCCGGCTTCCAGTAAAGTGTTGATTCGCCACTCTCAATTACATATTTAAAAATGGTGTTCGGATATGTGAACGAAGTGAAAGAATAATAAAGTTCTTTATCTTTTTTTTCTGCTTCAAATCCTTTGGCTGATCCAGTAGTCGGTAACTCCACCTCTCTTATTAGTTTGCCGCTATAATCAAATTGTAATACTTTTGCTTTTACATCAACCAAGTAAGATGCAAACAAATTGTTTCCAGCTGTTGAAAGTGACATAACATGTTCTGTCTCTGGAATTAAATCTTGCCAATATTCTTCGTTCAAATTTGTTACGTCAACTTCAACTATCCGGTTGTTAGGTGCATTTAAATTTGTATGAATAATTAACCGTGTGTCGTCGTTGTCAACTACATAATGCTCCGCGTCAAACCCGGTTATTATAGGAACAATTTGACTTCCAGCCTGGGTTAAATCCTGAAGATAGAGTTCATTGCCGCTTGTACTTTCAGCGGCAGATATAACCAAATATTTTTCATCTTCAGTAAGGTATGCTCCAATATATCTTCTGGGTTGTTTTTCACCGCCAAAAATCAGAACATCTTCTTTCTGGCTCGTTCCCATTTTATGAAAATACAATTTATGCAAATGCGTTATTCCTGATAATTGGCTGCCTTCTTTAGGCTTATCATAACTGCTATAATAAAAACCCTCATTCCCCCTCCAGGATACGTCACTAAATTTTACATCAATCAATGTGTCTCCAATAATATCATATGTTTCTGTATTTTTGATAATAATTTTTCGCCAATCTGAACCACTTTCCGATATTAAATATGCCATTAATGAACCATCTTTTGTGAATCCGGTTCCAGTCATTGAAATGGTACCATCCTCAGAAAATTTATTGGGATCAATAAATATTTCGACTTCTGTTGAAGCTAAATCATTTGTACGGTATAAAACATATTGATTTTGAAGACCGTCGTTTTTATAAAAATAATAATAGTCTCCGTGCATTGTCGGTGAACCGATTTTTTCGTAATTCCAAAGCTCTTCAAACCGTTGTTTGATTTTTTCTCTGAATGGAATTTGATCTAAATAATTAAAAGTAACTTTATTCTGAGCTTCAACCCATTTGGCCGTCTCTTCTGATAAATCATCTTCCAACCAGCGATAAGGATCGGTAACCTCTGTGCCGAAATAATTATCAACAACTGTTCCTTTATGCGTTACTGGATAATTTAAAAGAGTGTTAGGCGTTGTTTTGCAAGAGTATAATAACAAGACCGATATTAAGAGTATGATTTTTTTCATCGTATTTTCCTTAAAACAGTTCAATAATACTATCAACGTTGGCGCCTCCTATTGCAAAAACCTTTATTCCGACATAGTGAGCTATTGGGGAAATTAAACCAACAGCTTCGCTCCAAATAACTTTTTCTTCTTTTGGTGGACTTTTAAATCTTTTTTTTCCTATCGTATGAACAGTAACCGTATCTAGTCCGTTTATTTTATGATATATTTTAGACATATCCGGAAATTGGGGAAGTTTATAAAACGGTGTTTTGTTTCGAAGAAAATTTTGTCCAGACCGATTAACATGATTAATTATTGATACGAGTTTATTTGTTCCTATTATTCGATCAAGGATTAGTAATTCTTTAATATTATGGTTTTTTTTCAATTCATTAAAATTTATGGGATTAATTGTTGTTGAATTAATCTTTTCCGGCCATAGAATTATTTGTTTATTTATCTTACCAAAGATGTGATTAGCGCTTGATCTTGCAGGCTTCACTTTATTATTCCATTCTTTTGTAAAAGCACATAAATAAATTGGCCTTTGTTTATAACTCACCATTTAACCATCCTTTGGCCAAATAAAACTGTTCCTAGTCGCACCATTGTTGCGCCCTCTTCAACTGCTATTTCAAAGTCTCCACTCATCCCCATTGATAGTTCAGTAAATTGATCCGCATTTTTGGTGAGTTGGCTTTTTAAGGAATTGTGTAATTCCTGCAAACTAATAAATGCATTTCTTATTCTTTTGTTATCTGAGGAAAGTGGCCCAACAGTCATTAGTCCTTGCACTTCTATTCCCGGTATTTCAAAACAGGCGAGCATTTCAACAACATTGTCTGGATTAAATCCAAACTTCGTCACCTCCCCGCTTGTATTGATCTCCAATAAAATTGGTACAGCACGGTTTAAAGAAACTGCTCTTCTTCCTATTTTATCAGCAAGTTTTAATGAATCAACAGAGTCAATTGTGTCAAAGATATTAAGTGCTTTATTTATTTTGTTTGATTGTAAATGCCCAACCAAACGTTTTATTAAATCAGGAAGAATTTCAATAACTTTAGGAAATTTGTCTTCTGCCTCTTGAACCCGGTTTTCACCAATCGTATCTAATCCTGCCTGTCGGACTTCTGCAATTATAGACGCCGGATGTGCTTTTGTGATAGCAACAATTTTAACTGGTGTTTTATTACCGCTTAGTCGTTGAGCGACGGCAATGCGCCTCTTTACACTCTCAACGTTTTCCTTGATTCTCACCTATTCAGTTTGACCAATTGTAAGCTGTTGATCCTTTTTCTCTTCTTCGTTTGTTGTTTCTTCATCTCTAACAACCCGAGAAATAGAAGAAATCATAGTCCCTTCATCAAGTTTTACTAAGCGAACGCCTTGGGTAACACGGCCTATTGTGCGAATAGCAGACACAGGTTGACGCATTATAACGCCCATATCGGTTATAATAACTAAATCATCTGTATCGACAACTTCCATAATGGCTACCATCTTTCCGGTTTTTTCCGTAGTGCGCATTGTTAAAACACCCTTACCTGCACGCCTTTGTGTGCGATACTGAATAACTTCTGTTCTTTTGCCGTATCCGCGCTCTGTCGCCACAAGGATTGTTCCCTCTCTTTTAACCACCAACATACCAATTAATTTATCCGTAGCGGAACTAAGCCTAATTCCTTTAACGCCCATCGTTTTTCGTCCGCTTGGGCGAATATTGCCTTCCGAAAAACGAATTGACTTTCCGTCGCGGGTGGCTAATAAAATATCGTGTTCACCATTAGTAATGCGTGCCTCAATTAGCTGGTCTCCTTCGCGTACTTCAATCGCATATATCCCACCCTTACGAGGATGTCCATAGGCCGATAGAATAGTTTTCTTTACAATGCCTTTTTCTGTTGCCATGACAATGTAGTGTTCATCATCAAATTCTTTCACGCTAACAAATGCTTTAACATGCTCATTTGTCTCGCATCCAATCAAATTTACAATAGCCCGGCCGCGCGTTGCCCGCCCGCCTTGTGGAATGTCATATACTTTTAACCAATAACATTTACCTCTATCGGTAAAAAACAACATATAATTATGTGTGCTGGCTATAAAGAGATGTTCTATGAAATCTTCATCTCTCGACGTGGCTCCTTGAACACCTCGCCCGCCGCGTCTTTGAGTTCTGTACGTGTTAACTACCGTTCGTTTAATGTATCCCTGGTGCGTAATGGTAATAACCATTTCTTCTTCAGCAATCATATCTTCAATTGAAAATTCAGCTCCGAACGGCATTATTTCGGTTCGACGCTCGTCTCCATGTTTTTCAAGCAATTCTCTGAATTCGGTTTTAATGATGTCCATCCGCTTACTGCGGCTATCTAAAATATTTTTCAGTTGAGCAATTGTTTGAATGGTCGCCCTATATTCCTCAACTACTTTTTCAACTTCAAGACTGGTAAGTCTTTGTAAGCGCATATCTAAAATTGCTTGAGCTTGTAGTTCGGATAATTCAAAGCCGTTCATCAAGCCTTCTTTTGCATGGATAGGATCTTTACTTCCGCGTATAATTTTTATCACTTCGTCGATATTGTCAAGTGCTGTTTTTAATCCCTCAAGGAGATGCGCTTTCGCTTCGGCTTGTTTTAAATCAAATTCTGTACGGCGCACAACAACAGTATGTCGAAAATCGATAAAATGATTCATTATTTCCGGTAAATTCATCACCTTGGGCACGCTATTAACGAGCGCCAACATAATTATACCAAAGGTGTCTTGTAGTTGCGTGTGTTTATATAATTGATTCAAAATCACATCTGGAATAGAATCTCTTTTTGTTTCAATTACTATACGGATCCCGTCCTTATCCGATTCATCCCGCAGATCTGAAATCCCTTCAATCTTTTTGTCCCGCACAAGATCGGCAATTTTTTCGATTAGATTAGCTTTATTTACTTGATATGGTAATTCAGAAATAATTATGTGTTCCCGGTCATTCTTTTGGGTTTCTATAAAGGCTCGACCCCGAACTATTACTTTACCTCTACCCGTATTGTACGCATTTTTTATGCCTTCCGTGCCCATTATTATGGCGCCCGTTGGGAAATCCGGTCCTTTTACAAAATCCATTAACTCGTCGGCTGTTAACTCAGGATTATCTATTAAAACCATTAAACCATTTATCAATTCTGTTACATTGTGTGGTGGAATTTTTGTTGCCATTCCAACCGCAATTCCCTCTGAACCATTTGCTAAAAGTGCCGGAAAAATCGTTGGTAAAACCGTTGGTTCTTTTAGTGTTTCGTCAAAATTTGGAGTCCAACGAACCGTATCCTTATCAAGATCGTGTAGCATATCACTGCCAATTCTTGTCATCCGCGATTCTGTATAACGCATCGCTGCTGCGCTGTCGCCATCGATCGAGCCAAAATTGCCTTGGCCATCAACCAGTTCATAGCGCATTGAAAATTCTTGCGCCATTCGTACTAACGCATCATAAACCGATGAATCGCCATGCGGGTGATATTTACCTAATACATCACCAACTATTCTGGCAGATTTTTTATAGGCTCGATTCCATTGCGAGCCAAGTTCATTCATTCCAAATAAAATTCGCCGATGAACCGGTTTAAGTCCGTCGCGTACGTCGGGCAATGCCCGCGCAACAATAACAGACATTGAGTAATTCAAATAACTCTCTTTCATCTCGTCAACAATATCGCGATTAATAGTATTTTCTCTTGCTATGTCCACTTTATTTACCTTGTCTGTTAAATGTCAAGATTTGACACAAATTTTGCGTTTTTTTCAATAAATGCACGTCTTGCTTCTACGTCGCTGCCCATTAATTCCTGAAATGTAGTGGAAGCCTCTACTGCATCGGCAATTGTTATTTTTAAAAGCGTTCGCTTTTCAGGATCCATCGTTGTAATCCACAATTGCTCCGGGTTCATCTCACCTAATCCCTTATAACGTTGCAAATTAATTTTTTTATTCTGATTTTCTTTCTTTAGTCGCTCAACTATCGTTTCTCGTTCAGATTCATCGTATGCATATACTTCCTTTTTCCCTTGTTTTATTTTATACAAGGGTGGCATTGCGAGATATATGTTTCCATTAGTAATCAACTCCGGCATTTTTCGGTATAAGAATGTTAGTAATAAAGTTCTAATATGGCTTCCATCCACATCAGCATCCGTCATGATAATTATTTTATGATAGCGAAGTTTTTCAATATCAAAATCCGACGCGGCTTTTTCACCAGAATCATCACCTGAACCTCCAAAACCGGTACCAAGTGCTGTAATTATTGTTTGGATTTCATTATTGGATAATAGTTTATCAATTCTGGCTTTCTCGGCGTTGATAACTTTACCACGCAATGGTAATATTGCTTGAAATCGGCGGTTTCTTCCTTGTTTAGCCGAGCCTCCCGCCGAGTCTCCTTCTACTAAATATAGTTCACACATTGCCGGATCACTATTTGAGCAGTCTGCCAGTTTTCCGGGTAATGTTGAACTACCTAAGACACTCTTTCTACGAATTAATTCGCGTGCTTTTCGGGCAGCGCTACGACTTCTTGCTGCCAAAACAGCTTTCTCAATTATTTTTTTTCCAACCGAAGGATTTTCCTCTAAAAAATCTTGTAAGCCTTCATATACAGCCGCATCAACAATTCCTTTAACATCACTATTGCCTAATTTAGTTTTTGTTTGTCCTTCGAACTGCGGTTCAGGTACTTTAACTGAAACTACCGCTGTTAAACCCTCTCTAAAATCTTCTCCCGATAAAGAAACATTCTCGCTTTTCTTTGTTTTAAAAAGATTGTTTTTTTGTGCGTAATTGTTCAACCCGCGCGTTAATGCAGATCGGAAACCGGACAGGTGTGTACCCCCTTCGATCGTATTAATATTATTGACAAATGTTAAGATGTTTTCAGTGTAACTCGAATTGTATCGCAAGGCAACTTCAACCGGTACTTTATTGCCGGTTTTTGTAATTGTTACTATTTTATTATGCAGCGGCTGATTGCTGCTGTCTAAAAATTTAACAAAATCAACTAAGCCGCCAACATATTTGTACTGTTCCTCAATTTTTTCAGCGCCGCGATTGTCAACAATTTTTATTTCTAAACCACTATTTAAATATGCTAATTCACGTAAACGGTCACTTATAATATCAAATTCAAATGTTGTTGTTTCAAAAACTTGACTATCCGGTAAAAATGTAATTGTTGTACCGGTCTTTTTTGTCTTTCCTAGAACTTCAAGTTTTCCTGTTACTTTGCCTCTAGCATAGCCCTGCTTATGTATTTTGTTTTCTCGATGAACTTCTGCAATAAGCCATTCAGAGAGGGCATTCACAACTGATACGCCAACGCCATGCAAACCACCGGAAACTTTATAGGATCCTTTATCAAATTTTCCTCCGGCATGTAAAAGTGTCATAACAACTTCTAAGGCCGGGCGCTTTTCTTCTTTATGCATATCAACCGGTATTCCACGACCATTGTCTTCAACCGATACGGAACCATCTTTATTTAAAATAACTTTTATTTTTGTACACTCACCGGCGAGCGCTTCATCAACCGAATTATCTATCACCTCATATACCAGATGGTGCAGTCCGCGCTTACCAACATCCCCAATATACATCGCGGGCCGACGCCTGACAGCTTCTAATCCTTTTAATACTGTGATTTTTTCTGCACTATATTTAGATTTTTTTTGAACATCTTTTGTCATATGAATCTTATATCCTTTATTACATTTTTACCAATTGTATTATTTATTTTCTGAATTATTTCTTTTTTTTGAAAATGTAGTTCCTGTCGCCATGTTGGCGATGATACTTTTACAATTATCACGCCATGTTCAACTCTATCCGGTTGTGTGTTTCTTGCAACCGTATCTCCCACAATTTCATTCCAAATATTTAATGCTTTATTTTGAGCTATAGCATTATCAATACCGAATTTTTTTAGCATTGAATCAATAGCTGTTTTTAAACTTTGCATTATCCTAAATAAAAACTACCCTTATTTAAATTATCAATTGTTACGCCTCGATCTTCAACAATCTTTAAATTCGTAGTTGTTATAATTGTTTGAAGATCCTTGTCTATCATTGCCATAGCTTGTTGGCTGCGTGAGTCATCAAATTTTGCAAATAAATCATCTAAAAGTACTAATAGGAGCATTTTTTGTTACTTTTCTGATTAACTTTACTTCAGCTAATTTTATTAAAAACAATGCAAGTTTATGTTCGCCTTGCGAGCCGTACTGTTTTATGTTTTTTCCACTAAATGTAAAATTAATTTTATCAGAGTGCGGTCCGTATGTTGTTCGTCCTAAGTATATATCCCTGTTTTGTCGTTTTTTCAAAAGCTCTAAATATTCTTTTTCATTGTCCGGTATTTTTATTTTCAGCTCACACGAAAATGTAAAATTGCTTTCCTTAAATTCTTTTACTGTATTGGCTAAATCAAGACTATACTTTTTGAAAAATTCTGCTTTTTTCTTCCATAACTTTTGACCAATTTCAGATATTCTTTCATTCCAAATATCTAATTCAGCTTTTGCTCCGTTTGTTAAATTAAAGTCATCTAATAATTTATTACGTTGTTTTAAAATACGATTATAATCTGTTAAAATTGTAAAATACTCATTAGAAATAACCGAGAATAATTTATTGAAATAATTCCTTTGGTCCTGCAGTGCTCCTTTAGTTATTACTTGCTCTTCCGGAGATAATAACACCACCGGGTTTAATCCTACCAGTTCTCTAATGCTTTCTAATTTATTGCCTTCGATAAACATTCGCCTCGTTCCATTTTTAGTTTGGTTTATCTTTATTTCTTGAATTTTATCGTCTGTTTGAAATTTTCCTGTTACATTGAAAAATTCTTTATCGTCTTTTAATAATTCTTTTTTCCGGTTTGTTCTAAAACTTCTTCCAATTGATAATAAATGTATTGCCTCCAGGATAGCGGTTTTGCCAGATCCATTATTACCCCAAATAACATTAATATTAGGACAAAATTCCAGCTTTATAGTATCATGCTTGCGAAAAGAAACCAATCCAATTTCCTTAATTGGCATAAAATAAACTAATATTTAAAAATAGCCGTAATCCCTAGTCGTTCAACCTAATAGGCATTAATAGCATTGTCAAATCTATATTATCGTTTAATTTTTCAGGATAAAATAGAGTGGCACTTATCGGTGTTTTTAATTTAATGATCACATTTTCATCCTGAACATGGGCTAATATATCACGTAAATATGATGCATTATAACCAATCAATAGTGCTTCACCATTATACTGAGCACCGGTTAAATCTTCTTGCCCGCGCGAAGCTTTTTCAGGATCTTCAGTTGTTATGCGTACTTTTTTTTCATCCAAATGTAAAGCAATTTGATGTGTAGCTTTGTTTGAAAAGATAGAAACTCTTCGCACTGCTCCCAATAAATCGTTACGGTTAATAGATAAAATTTTATCATTATCCGTTGGTATTACACTTTCATAATCAGGAAAACGCTCATCAATAACTCGCGTATAAACCGTATCCGTGCCAAACACTGCAATGAGATGATTTTCGCTTACTAATATCTCTGCTTCGTCCGCAGTGAAAGTATTGAACAAACCCAAAAATTTTCTTGGTATAATAACATCTCCTGTGAACTCACTTGCTTTATAATCTTTAACAATGTATTGCACAAGGCGGTGTCCATCAGTTGCAACAGCGGTGAGTTTTTCATCGCTTAGGCGTAAAAAAACGCCGGTTAAGGCCGGTTTCATTTCATCACGGCTTACTGCGAAACTTGTCATTCCTATAATCGATTTCATCGTTTCAAGATTAATTCCTAAATTCTTTTTACCATCGGTTTGCGGTAATGCCGGGAATTCTTCAGGAGCTTTCCCCATTAAATCATATATACCATTATCAGTTTTTAATTCTATTTTATGTTGTTGATTAACTGATAATGTAATTCTATCATCATTGATCTCATTTGTTATTTCTAACAAAGGTTGTAACGGAATAGCAGCAGACCCAGTTTCTTTTATAGTTGTTGCCAATTTTGTTACAATTGTGATTTCCAGATCGGTACTTCTAATAATAGTATTTTCATCATCTACTTGAAATAATACAAAACTTAGAATAGGTAAAGTTGAACGATTTGGCACTGCTTTAGATAGTTTTTGAAGAGCTGTTTGTAACTCTGTTTTAGATGTTGAAATTTTCATAAAACTTCCTTGTAAATATTGTTTATGTGAAGACCATTAATTTACTTTATTATGAGCATAAATAGTAATGAAAAATTTCATGCAAATACATATCTAGTTTTAAAATAATATGTTTTGATTATATAAGAACTTTTATATTTATATAAGAACTTTTTATTATTTATACTGTTGATACTGTTTATATATTGATAAGGTTCTTTTGTAAACTCACATTAATATTTATGTTTGATTATTGATTTACTTAAACTAAAACTTTATGTGGATATTGTTGATAATTATGTGTACAATTAAATAATTATATCCTTAATTTGCTTTATTGACTTTTTTTGAATGATAGTAATTATTTTGGGGAAAATATGTGCTTTATTTTGTGGATAACTAATGAAGGTAAATTTATTGTTTTAAAATTTATGTGGAAAACTTGTGAATACTAATTTTTAATTGATATATAGAATTTTTTTCGCGCATCCTGAATAAAAACTTGATACCAATCTATTTTCTTTTTGTTTAAAGCCATTGCTTCGATATCAACCCAGTGTTTTTCGAGACTGGGATAACCACCTTCTTTAGCATCTTCGAGCCACAATAAGTGATACCCTAAACCTGTCTTAACCGGCTGACTGCATTCATGAAGCTCTAAATATTGTAAAACCTGACCTATTTCCGGAATAGCAAAAGTATTTGGATTTATCCATCCTAAGTCACCGCCATTTTTGTTGGTTTTTTCGTCATCAGAATGTCGCTCAGCAAAAGCGATAAAAGCATCAAGGGTTTTTATTGAATCTTTAATTGTTTCGGCAAAAATATACGCTTTTTGTTCATCATCATCTGAAACCGGTGTAGTTATTAAGATATGTCTCACACGCACTTTGTCACCTTGTTTTTCTAATGGTTGTATTATGTGATAACCGAAAGCGGTTTCTATAGGTTTGCTGATCTCCCCGATATCAAGAGTGAAGGCTACTTCTTCAAATTCTCTGACTAAAGAACCGCGACGAGCAAAACCTAGGTCACCACCGTGGTTTTTGGAGCCGGGATCTTGTGAATATAATTGGGCTAATTCTGAAAAATCTGCTCCAGCGTAAATTGCATCACGTAAACTATCTAACAACGCAAGGGTAGTAATTATACTTTTTTCTCCCGGCTTGAGGGGCAGTAAAATATGGCGTAATTTGATCTTTGGTGGAAAAAACGGTAAACTGTCTTTGTATGTAGCAAAGAAACTTTCTACGTCGGTTCTATTTACTGAGACCCCTTGTAGTTTTAATTGCTGAAATTTATCAGCGTATAAACGATCGCGAAGATCAAACCAGTACTCACGTTTAAAATCACGTAAAGGTTCACCAACCATTTTTTCGGCATTTTCTTCACTGCCGGCTTGCGATAAAATATTGCTTATTTGCGTTTCTAACGCACTATCGACTTCTTTATCCTTAACGACAATATTTGTGTCTTTTTCTGCAAGTTTTAAAACCACCTTTTGATCTATCAAAGATTGTAAAACCTGCATTTGTAAGCGTTGATATAACTCTATATTTTGATTCGGATTTATATTTTGTTGCATTGCAGTAAGATTAACAATCTGTGCTAATTCGGTTTTTAGAATTATATTGTCCGCTACAATTGCAGCAACTCCATCAACAATTTGCTTGTTATCATCTTCTTGGCCATAACCAAAATTTGAAAAAATAAGGAGGCTAAGAAACATAAGATTTGTCTTGCGTAATTTCATTAATTATTCTCTAACTTTATTTTTACAGTATAGTGATTTCTTAAACTATCTAAAAAGCGAATTGACCCAAGCGCCTTTTTTTGATTAAACAGCCGTTGATAAATTTCATCAAAAGCTTCGTCAATATTAATTTGGGAACCGTCCTTATAGCGTCCCAATACTTCAATGATATGGTAGCCGTAATCGGTTTTAACCGGGCCAATAGTAAAATTTGTTTTGTTATTGGAAAAAATTTCTAAGTCCAATTGTTTTATGAGACTACCCCTTTCAACAGTTGTAACTTCAACATTATAATTTGCTAATAGTTCTTTTCTATCTAAGGAATTATTTGATTGTTTCAGAGCATTAACTAGGTCTTGAGCAACCGAGTCGGTTGATATAAAAAAATGCATGATCTTGGCGCCATCATTTTTATGCTTGAAAGAACTTCTGTTTTTGTCATAATAGGCTTTGATCTCAGCATTTTCGATTGATATTTGAGAGGTAATGTAATTATCCATGAAAGTGTTGCCAAATAAATCTTTTCGATAAATACTGACTTGTGAGTTTAGCGTTTCATCGTTTTCCAGACCACCGTGTTTTGCTGCAAGATAAAGTAATTCTCTATTAATCCATGAAGTAACCACGTCATTAATAGAATAGTTTTGATTAGGAATAACAAATTTTAATCTATCTGCCTCAGCCTTGGTAAGAACAGCGTTTTCTACCTTGGCGACGATAGGACTATCAGTCTTGTTGTCTGTCGCACAAGCGAGAAACAATAAAAAAATTATAAACGATAATGATTTTCTCATAGACACTACATTTTAAACACTAAAGTTAGGAAAAGTTTCACTTAGAAAACAGCTCAACAAATAATTCAATTGCTTTTAATGAGTGATTATGATTATCTGTTTTAACCAATATCGAAAAGCCGCTTTTTAAAGGAACAAACTTATAGGTAAAATTGTTTATTACCATTTTTTCTTCAACAGCGTCAAATAGCCCTTGCGCCGATGAAAATGGTGTAAAATCTGCTAATTTTATCGTAAGATTAGAACCGATTACCGAAACATACGTCAGCGCAGTTCCTGTTAGCCTTATGCGAAGTTTGGTTATATACATTAAGTTTTTGGCGGACTCCGGCAGCTTACTAAATCTGTCAAGTAATTCAGCCTCAACGTTGTTTACTGCATCAATATTACCGGCTTCAGATAATTGTTGGTAAAAATATAATCTGTCTTGTACCAGCGCTACGTAAGCGCTATCTAACATGGCATTAATAGGTATGGAAATCTTGGGCACCTGCGGTAAATCGGCTTTGCCGATTGATTCATCAACAGCCTCCTGTAAGAGCTTGCAATACATTTCAAAACCAACGGCGGCAATATTCCCGCTTTGCTTATAACCAAACAGATTGCCGGCACCGCGAATTTCAAGATCTTTGAGAGAAATATCATAGCCGGAGCCTAAAGAAGTAAAATGCTCGATAGCATTTAGCCGTTTATGTGCGCTTTCAGCGATTGTTTTTCCATGCGGCAACAACAAGTAGCAATAGGCCTGTCGGTAGCTTCGTCCAACGCGACCTCTAATTTGGTATAATTGAGAAAGGCCAAAATTTTGTGCATTGTTAATAATAATTGTATTAGAATTTGATACATCTAGGCCGGATTCGATTATTGTTGTACAGAGTAAAATATCAATATTTCCTGCAAAAAACGAAAGGACGGTACTTTCTAAATCTTTAGTGTTCATTTTACCGTGCGCGACACCCACCACATGGTTAGGAAAAAGAGCAACAAGCTTTTTAAGAATGAACGGGATTGATGCAATATCATTGTGTAAAAAATACACTTGTCCACCACGCGCAAGTTCATTATTTAAAACATTTTTAATGTTGTTCCAATTGAAATATTGTACGAATGTTTTAATCGGGCGGCGTGTTTTTGGCGGGGTATTGATGTGGCTTATATCTCGTATACCAAGTAACGATTGTTGCAAAGTTCTCGGTATGGGGGTCGCAGTAAGCGTTAACACATCAACGGTTGCGCGAAGTTGGCGTAATTTTTCCTTGTGTTTTACTCCAAAGCGATGCTCCTCATCAATTATTAATAAACCCAAGTCAGGGAAAATAACATCTTGCGAAAGCAACCGGTGAGTTCCAATTACCAAATCAATTTTACCGGTTAACATTTTTTCCAGTATTTCTTGCTGTTGCTTTTTGGTTTTAAATCGTGAGAGCAATTCAATTTGTACGCCCAAAGACGCTAATCGCCCCCGTGTAGTTATAAAATGCTGGTCAGTAAGAATGGTTGTTGGTGTTAAAAAAAGCACCTTTTTACCAGAAACAATCGCCTTTAAGGCTGCTCTCAGGGCAACTTCTGTCTTTCCAAAACCAACGTCTCCACAAATAAGCCTATCAACAGGAAATCTTTTTTCCATATCTGTAATAACCGCTTCTATTGCAGCTTTTTGGTCGGGCGTTTCTTGGTAAGGAAACGATGCTTCTAATTCTCGCATGAAACCATTGTTAATATTGTACTTAAACCCTCGCGGACTACTGCGCGATTTGTACAAATTAACCAAATCTTGTACAACGGTTTTGGCAGATTCTTTTGCTGTTTGTTTCTGCCGCCGCCATTTTGGGCTATTTAGTGTTGAGAGCATAGGCTCTTTGTTGCCGGTAACAATCATTCTGTGTACGCGGCTGAACTTATCAAGGGGGACATATACATTGGCATTGTCTGCATATTCAATTTTAATACATTCCTGATTTACATTATCACGGGTTAGAAGTGTTTTTAGTCCGCGGTACAGACCAATACCAAAATCCTGGTGTACAAGATAATCACCCCAGTCTAAATCTTCTAAAGAGGATAATTCTTTTTGTGGAATTTCGGCAACAGAATTAACCATCCAGCGCGAGCGGTAGGCGGGTTTTTGGTTGTTCAGTTCGGAAAGGGACAGACAACAAAGATTCATCTCTTTTGAATAAAAGCCCTGTTCTAAGGTGCTGCGTAGAGTGATAAAGTTTCCAAAGTTATATTTTTCCAGGATTGTTTTTGTGTTGATGTTATCTGAGAATAAAAAATTAGCATTTGACTTTATGTTGTTTAATAAAAAATCTAAGGAAACATCGTTATCAGAGACGTCTTTGTTAGATAGTTTGATCTTTTTACAATTCAGATTTATATAATTGTTATGGTTTTTATTGAAATGTAGGCTTAACAATCCTGAATTTTCGTGAAGACGTATAATATTAAAAGCATTGTCTAAAAAAGTCATTAGAGAAATTTTATCTGGTGAAGAGGAATTTTTTATTGGTGGTGGAAGAATTTCTATACGGTTAATGTTTTTAATAGTGCGTTGCGATCGGGGATTAAAAATGCGTATGGACGCTATTGTATTTCCAAAGAACTCTATGCGCGTTGGATTAGCAGCATACGGTAAAAACACATCTAAAATCCCTCCACGTATAGAATAGGTTTTTGATGTTTCTGTGCGATCAATTTGTTCATAACCCCAAGAATTTAAAGCGCTTAACAACATTTGACGGTTTGTGGCTTTATTAATTTTAAGGACAAAAGATAGTTCTTTTTCAGACGGCTTGTCTATTGCGAGTTCGTTGGCAGCGACTAATGATGTAAAAATTAAACTTGACTTATTTTTAAGAAAGAAGTTAACTGCCTCTGATTTATAGCGCTCATTTTCAAGATTAAATCCCGGAATATCCATATCCTTTGATAATGATTCAGGGAAGAAAGCTATTTTATTAGGAACGAAGTTATAACATTCTAGATATAATTTTTCAGCTAATGTACCGGACTCAAAAAGAACAAGAGTTGGCTTGTCATTCGCCTTATTTATTGAAAGCAATATTAAACTTGCTGCAGACTGCGTAAGTCCGGAGAAAACCTGATTTAAAGTAAATATTTTATTATCGATTTTTAAATTATTTGCAAGGCTTAATAGCAAATTTGAAAACGAGGTTTCACGTGAAACATTCATTTTGATTTATAAAGCAGGACGGATAAGACGCCGATATCTGCTGGTGTAACACCGGAAACCCTCATTGCCTGACCAAGCGTTTCCGGTTTAACAAAGGCAAGTTTTTCGCGCGCTTCATTAGAGAGGCTGGTAATTGAAAGATAATCAAAATCCCTTGGTATAGAATGCTTCTCTTGCGATTTTAAACGTTTAATTTGCTCATTTTGACGAACTATATAACCGGCATATTTAATTGTTGTTTCAGCCTCGGTGTGAATTTCGTTGATTATATGTTTATCGAAATTGGAATAATCAATATTATCCGTAAAGCGTTTCGGTAAATGAGAAAGCTTAACGCCCGGTCTCTTAAGTATTTGTTTTGCAGGTTGAGAGTGTTTAATAACTGATCCGTCAATATCTGATAGCACGTCGTTTATTTCGATAGGCTTAACGCTTTCGTTCAAATTTTCTACAAGCCGCTTCGTTGTTTGTATCTTGTTGAAAAGAAAAGCATAAAACGCATCATTTATCAAACCGTACTGTTGGGCTTTTTCGGCAAGGCGCTGATCCGAATTTGAGTATCGCAATAACAAGCGATGCTCTGCTCTTGATGTAAACATACGGTATGGCTCCATTGTGTCTTTGGTTATAAGATCATCTATTAAAACTCCGATATAGGCCTCATCACGACGCAAGGTAAGCGGCTTTTGTTTTAAGACTAGCTTCGCAGCGTTAATACCTGCGATTAAGCCCTGTCCGGCAGCTTCCTCATAGCCGGATGTTCCATTTATTTGTCCGGCAAAATACAAGCCGCAAATAATTTTTGATTCAAGCGTAGCCTTTAATTGAGCTGGTGGAAAAAAATCATATTCGATTGCATATCCGGGACGTAAAAAAACTACATTTTCTAATCCGGTAACTTGACGCAACGCCTTCCTTTGCACATCTTCAGGAAGACTGGAAGAAAATCCATTCACGTAGATTTGATCGGAATCGCGCCATTCCGGCTCTAAAAACAATGTATGTGAATTATGGTGCGAAAACCGATGAATTTTATCTTCTATCGAAGGGCAATAGCGCGGGCCTTCGCCAAAGATATCTCCAGAAAACAATGGGGAGCGTTCAATTTCGTTATAAATAATATTATGACAAGATGGATTAGTTTTGGCAATATAGCACGGTATGTTGGGAGGATCAAAATTCTTTGTTCGGTACGAAAAAGGTACAGGATTTTCATCGCCAACCACCTTATCCAATTTTTTCCAATTAACTGTTTCCTTAAACAATCTTGGCGGCGTTCCGGTTTTAAGTCGGCCTGCTTTAAAACCGCGCTTAATAAGCGCTTCCGTTATACCAACAGAATTTGATTCGCCCATGCGCCCGGCAGGTATTTTTCGATTCCCAACATGAATCAAACCATTTAGAAAGGTACCGCATGTTATAACAATAGAATTGCATGCAAGCTGTTCGCCGTTACGCAAAATGACCCCGGAGACCGAATCGTGATTGTCAACAATATCTACAACCTCGCCCGCTATTAAGGTGAGCTTTTCAGAGGACTCGACTAAATTTAGAACATAACTTTCATATACACGTTTATCCGTTTGTGCGCGGGGAGACCAAACAGAACGTCCTTTTGAACGATTCAATAGCTTAAACTGTAATCCTGCAGCGTCGGCGGCAAGCCCGACAATGCCACCAAGAACGTCAATCTCGCGTACAATTTGTCCTTTTGCTAAACCTCCGATTGCCGGGTTGCACGACATGCGGGCTATTGCGCGTGTATCTTGTGATATGAGGGCGGTTTTAACGCCGAGGCGGGCACTAGCAAGAGCAGCCTCTGCGCCGGCATGACCCCCGCCCACAACAATCACATCAAATTTATTATCGGAAGGTTTCATGTGAAACTTATTTACCTACACAGAATTGATTAAAAATGTTATTTAAAATATCGTCCGGGGTGGTTTTTCCCAAGATAACACCGATTGCATCAAGTGCTTCTCGCAATTCAATTGATACAAGCTCATAGGTCTGCCGCGGGTTGTTCAAAAGTTCAGTGGCTGTATTTAGTCTATCAAAACAACGTTTTAGGGCATCGTATTGGCGGTTTGTAGTTATAGTGATATTGTCGGATAAAGAACTGCTAATTCCCAGAGATGTTTTTATTTGCTGCTTTAACAGCTTCAGATTAAAACCGGTTTTGGCTGATAAAAACAGCCGTTTGGATTGTGTCTGCTGGATAGATTTTAATTCGGTTTTAGTGAGTAAATCGACTTTGTTTAAAATTTCTATAATAGGAACGTTTTCCGGATAGTCAGCTGAAGGTATTTCTGCTAATCCGGGTTCATGAACCAATATAATTAAATCTGCCTTTTTTAAATAATTGAACGTTCTGCGTACACCTTCCTGTTCAATTTTTCCTAGACCTTTACGGATTCCAGCTGTATCTACCAAATTAATTGGTACACCATCTAAAATTAATGGCACATCAATCGCATCGCGCGTTGTGCCCGGCACAGTGCTTGTTATTGCTCGATTAGTTTCCGATAACGTATTTAATAAAGTGGACTTACCTACATTTGGCAGTCCGGCAATTACAACAAGGGCGCCACGATTAAGCAAGCGAACCTGTTTATATGAATGTAGTAATCCTTGGATTTGTATAATTTGGTCCGTTACAATTGTCAATACTTGATTATTTAAATCCGGCTGAAGCTCATCTTCTGAAATATCAAGCTCGAATTCAACCATTGAAACTGCATCCAATAATTTCTGTCGGAAAGCACTTAACTTTTTTGATAACTCGCCATAAAGTAAACGTAAATTTAAGCGACTGCTTTCTTCGGACTGTGAATGGATTAAAGATGCAACGGCCTCGGCTTGGACTAGATCCATTTTTCCATTGATAAAAGCACGCTTTGTAAACTCTCCCGGCTCGGCAATCCGCGCACCATAATAACAACAGGTTGAGATAATCTTATCTACAACAACAGGATTTCCGTGGCATGATACTTCAATTAAGTCTTCACCGGTATATGAATTCGGCGCTTCAAAGAATGTTACAATGGACTCATCTATTGCAGCGCCATTTTCATCTTGAAGATTGATTAAAGTTGCATATCGCGGCTTTAAACGTATACGCAAATTATTATTATTTAATAATTTATGGACAACCAACAATGCTTGCGGACCGCTAAGCCGAACAACCGCAATTCCGCCAATACCGTATGGTGTCGCCGGAGCAACGATTGTATCAGAGTTCATTTTTTCTTGGTTATTGCAGGTTGAGCAACGGGTTGTTGATGTGGCGTTAGGTACTTTTGTTGAAGAATCGTGAGAACATTAAACAATGTATAATAAAGATTTAATCCAGATGGGAATCTATAGAAAATGAAAATGAAGAAGATATTCATAAAATACATCATTTGTTTTTGTTGTCCGGCCTGTCCTGTTGTCGGCGTCAGGCGTTGTTGCAGCAACATAGAAATACCCATTAGAAGCGGTAAAATGTTAATCGGAAAACCGCCGATTTCAAACAAAGTGTCAGGAGCAGAAAGGTCGGTTATCCACAATATGAACGGTTCACCGCGCAATTCAATTGTTGATCTGAAAACCTGAAATAGCGCAAACAAGAGCGGCATTTGAATTAACAAAGGCAAACAGCCGCCCATAGGATTAACGCCCTCTTCTTTATAAAGCGCCATTGTTGCTTTATTAAGCTTTTTTGGGTCTTTGGCATATTTTTCTTTTAATGCTTTAAGTTTTGGCTGAACAGTGCTCATTTGCCGCATTGACTGGTAGCTTTTTTTTGTAAGAGGATATACAAGTATTTTAACAAGTACGGAAAATATTATTAGCACAACGCCATAATTTGGTATGACTTTATGCATTGCAACAAGAGCCGCCAAAACACCTTTGCTTATCGGGCGAATTAATGAAAATCCCATTGACATTGATTGTTCCAGATTAACGCCAAGCGAGGATACGCTTTTATATTCCAAAGGTCCCAAATATAGAGTAAAAGAATTGCTTGAGTTTACCTGTTGTGTTATTGAAACATCAAATTTTGGAGTATCATATTCATATGTGCCTTCAAGATGTGCACCAACGGCATTTTCGATAGGTATAATTGCCGTTAAAAAGTATTTGTTTCGAGTTCCAACCCAGTTTGTTTGTCCACGATACTTTTCATTAAGTGTCTTATTTTTGCGTAATTTTTCAGAACTGAGCTCGTCGCCCTGATAGACAAATGCTTTATAGTAAAACAATTCATCTTTTAAGTTTTTTTCTGTGGATGGTAAGCCACCATTCCAAGATAATGAATAAAGCCCTTGAGAAATTTGATCTCTTATTTCTGATAAGTCAAAAGAAACATCAATTTTGTACGAATTTGGATTAAACGTAAATGTCTTTGAAATGGTTTTTCCAAATACAACGGTAGTGAATGTTAATGCTTTTGATCTATCGGTAATGTTATAACTTTTCTTTGATCCATCTAAGCGCCACGGCTCGCTTAAAATTAAAGGTAGCCCATCAACAGAAATTGCTTCAAACAACAAATTATTTTTATTGAAGTTATCCACAAGTTGTACAGATGTTGAGTCGGTGGCTTTGTAATTTTTTAAGATAAACGATGTAAAAGAACCGCCGTTTTTGTTACTTATATTCGCGCTGTAAAGTGGTGTTTCAACAGCCACTGTCCGCTCTGCAACGTATTGCTGTACGTTTTCATAAGAAGGACTACTAACAACGTCTCTGATAGGTTGTGCAACAATATCTGGTTTTGTGGAAACGGGCTTAGCTTGTCGAGCGGGCAATGTTGCAATAGAATCGCTCGGCGCTGTCTGTTGCTCTTGTGGTGCTACAATTTTCATATAATACGGCATTAATATCAAAACGACGGCAATAAGTAAAAAGGCTAGAAGTGTTTTTTTATCCATTATTTTTATTTTATGGGATCATATCCACCGCTATGAAAAGGATGGCATTTTAATACCCTTATTATTATAAGCGACAGGGCTTTAAAAAAAGTTTTTTTTGTTAAAGCATCTAAAGCATACTGAGAACAAGTTGGATGAAACCGGCAATTATTTCCTAGAAAAGGTGAAATTGTGAGGCGATAAATTCGAAGAACCGCCTTTAATATTTGTCGAAACGATAAATCAATTATATTAATGATAGATTGCATTCGTTTTTCTACGCGGATAGTTTTTTTCTACCCTTTTTTCGTCGGCGACTAATAACGTTACGTCCACCTACAGTTGACATCCGCGAACGGAAACCGTGCTTGTTTTTCCTTTTACGCCTACTTGGTTGATATGTTCTCTTCATTTCATCTCCAAATTTAGACCCGAAAAATACGTTTATTGAATACAAAATCAAAAAGAAATAGAAAACAAAAAAACTAAAGTGAGAATAAAGGAAAAAATTTCATTTTTTTGAATAAAAACAAAAAGAGGTTTGTTTTGTATTTAAATAGCTTGGTAATTTTTAATAACATGCGCGTGTGGATAACTTGTGGATAACCTAAAAATAAATCACGAATCTCTTTGGAAAGAGGTAAAAGAAAGCCTCGTACTAGAATTACCTTCCCATGCCTATAGCACATGGTTTGAACCAATTTTACCAATTGCAGTAAACGACACGGAACTAGTGTTGGAAGTTCCTAATCAATTCTTTTTTGAATGGATTGAAAGTCATTATCATGGTATAATAGAGTCTGCGGTAAGAGCAAAACTAAAAAATGATTTTTCTGTAAAATATACAATTGCTCCTACTGGGATAAATGAACCAAAACTTAATTTTGAAAATATCGAGAGTGATAATAAACGCACACGCAACAAATTCAAACCTCCGGTTTTAAATGAGCAATATACATTTTCAAAATATATTGAGGGTGCCAATAATCAATTTGCCAAAGCTGCGGCATTGTCTGTGGCAGAAGCGCCCGGGGTAAAGGCTTTTAATCCTTTAGTTGTCTATGGTGGTGTCGGGCTTGGTAAAACGCATTTGTTACATGCAATCGGCAATCATTTGCTTGCAAAAAATGAAAATATTAATATTATTTGTGCATCAAGTGAAAAGTTTACATTAGATTTTATTTCAGGTATTCAAAAATCGAAAACAATTGAATTTTCACGTTTCTATCGGCAAGCCGATGTGTTATTAATAGACGATATACAGTTTTTTCAAGGAAAGGAACAAACCCAAGAACAATTTTTTCACACGTTTAACGAACTATACCAATCCGATAAACAAATTGTCCTAACAGCGGATAGATATCCCGGAGATATGCAAGGTTTAGAAGACAGGCTATTGTCACGCTTTCACTCGGGTCTTGCAGTGGATATTCAACCGCCCGATTTTGAGACAAGGGTGGCGATATTGTTAGAAAAGGCCGAACAGAATGGTTTAAGTCTGCCATATGCTATGATTGAATTTATGGCAACACACATTAAGAACAACATTCGCGAATTAGAAAGCACCATAATACGAATTCTAGCATATTCATCCTTATCAAATACAGAAATTGACGATCAATTAGTAAAAAAGGTCGTGAAAGAACGACTTGGGAAGCGATTCTTAGCTGAAATCAGACTCGAAGATATAGTACACAGAGTATCAGAAGTAACATCAATTTCAGAACGAGATATTGTTGGAACAAGTAGAAAAAGAGAGTTGGTTGAGGCAAGACAGATTGCGGCCTATCTCGGCAGGGAAATATTAGGTGCATCACTTTCGAGTATAGGCATGTATATGGGCGGGAGAGACCATACAACAATTTTGCATGCTTGTAAAAACATCGAAGAGAAAATAAAATCCGAAAAAAGAATAAAACAATTGGTTGAATCAATTAAAAGTAAAATTTCAGCTGCAACAATATAATAATAAATATTTTAATGGTAACGTTACTAAAAAGAGTTAAATTTTACGGAAGATAATATTTACTAAAAGGAGAAGAATATGCAGAAAGGCAGTTTAAATAAAGTACTGTTAATTGGACACCTTGGAGCAGATCCGGAAAGCAGGTTTACGACATCGGGAAGTGCAGTTACAAACTTTAATTTAGCAACTAATGAAACATGGAAATCTACGGAAGGCGACACAAAGGAAAAAACAGAGTGGCATCGTGTTGTTCTTTTCGGAAAAATGGCAGAAACAGCGGCAGAATATATGAAAAAAGGTCAATTAGTATTTATTGAAGGGCGTTTACAGACAAGATCCTGGGAAGACAAAGATAAAGTAAAGCGATATACCACTGAAATATTGTGCGATAATTTTACAATGTTAGGACGCAAAAGCGACGATGGTGGTACAGGTTCTTCACAAAAAGACGCTGATCAAGAAGACGACCTTCCTTTTTAAATTAGGAGGTAATGAAAAGAGGGGAGATTTTATTGCTCCTCTTTTTTTTATCATTAAATAAGCAAATCAATGTCAAAAGAACGCAACCTAAACAAATATAACGTAAGGCCAAAAGCGGTACGGTATATATTAGGATACTTAGTGTTGTTATTAGGGAGTATATTGACAAAAACACGAATTAAAGGAAGTGAAAATATTCCAAAGAAAGGTCCGTTCGTTTTAGTTTGTAACCATTTTAATAGATTTGATCCACCCTTTGTTATTTTTGCGATCAAAAGACCAATTAATTTTTTAATGGCAAGCGATCAAACGTTAGAAGCACAGCTAATGTGGGCTCCGTGGCTATATGGATTTATTCCAACTAATCGGCAAAATATTGCGCCGTCAACAATTAAGCAATCTATTACAGCTCTAAAAAAAGGTGAAGTGGTTGGCATTTTCCCAGAAGGCACAGCTACTGAACAATATATTAGACCCGCTAAAAATGGAGCAGCTTATTTAGCGATGATTACAGGAGCACCAATATTACCAATGAGTTTGATTGGAATGAATAATATCTGGAAGAATTGGTTTAAAGGAATAAGACCGAGATTGCAAATAAGCATAGGAAAAACATTTCTTCCTATGTCATTACCAAAAGAGCGTAAAGAAAGAAACAAAGCAATAAAAATAACCGGAGAGGAAATCATGTGCAGAATAGCGGCTTTGTTATCGGAAGAGCACCATGGCGTATATATCGGCGATGAACGAATTAATAATTTTCGCTCAAACGAGCTCGCGGCGAATTAACAATAATTAAATAAACACCGCACAGTATTAATATTCCCCCTGCCAAAGTAATAATCGAAACTTTTTCAAAAAAGATCATCCATGCTAAAATGGTAGCAATAACGGGTTCGCCAAGCGGTACCGAAGCTATTATCGTGGGAGATGTATATTTTATTCCGTAATATAACAGACTATGTCCTAAAATAGTCGGAAAGAGACCAAGAGCGAATAACCATAAAAAATTAGACTTATTTAATTCAAAGATATTTTCACCATTCGCATATGCTATAACGAATAAAAACATTGCCGCAATAAAATATAACAAACGAGTATAAGATACGGTGCTTGTCTCTGTTCTTATCTTGTTAGCCAACAGATATACAAACGCAATACATAACGCTGCCGAGAGTCCGTATAGCTTACCAATTTCTGAATCAGTGGTTAGTGAAAATTTCATACCAGTTATAATTATTGTACCAATTAATGATACGAGGAATCCGATAAAAACTATTTTTTTGAATTTCCTTTTAAACACAAAGCGCTCGATTAAAAGAGTGAACATAGGTGCCGTTATTCCTAATAAAGTTGCATTTGCGATACTTGTTAATTTTACAGCTTGATAGAAACATACAAAATGCAGACCTAAAAGGAACCCCGAAAGAATAAACAGAACAATATTATTTTTCTTTATTTTACGTTGAGGTTTAAAAAAACTGTAAGTCCAGACAGCAACACTTGCAAATACTAATCGCCAAAGCGCGATAACTATCGATGAAACATCAGGCAGAAATCGCGCTATGATTGATGAAGTACTTATACTTATCAATGCGACGACAAGGATTAAGTTTATTTTAATTTTCAAGGTAAGTTTGAAGCACTAATTGTTATAAAAATACAATATTTATCTTTAATTACGTTAAAGATAAAGTAATTTATATTATTGGTTACCTAAGCCCTCATTCCCGCTGTCTAAAACAAATTTCCATTCGCCTACAGAATTTTTTTCCACACAGATATATATGTACCATTTTGTTTGGAATCGCCGGACGTAATTTCATATGTACCATAGGTATAGCCAAGTTCACCTGATTTGGCCACTTCAGCATTAAGTGGCTCCCAAGTAAATTCTATTTTGCTATCATCATTTTTAAACAACGCTTTAATTTTATTTTTCCCGACGATAGGCATACTGTCGGGACGTAACATTACACCATCCTCGGCAACATAATGTAAAAAGGCCTGGTTCATGCCTTTTCCTTTGCATAAAGCAGAGAAAGCCTTATCTATGTTTATTAATTCTGTCTTCATATTTATATTCATCGGACTATTGCATGCAATTAATAGAAATAATATAAACCAAGCGAATATCTTTCTCATTGAATATCTCCACAAAATTACGTTAAAATAAATTAAAGTTAATTAGATTCAGGTAATTCAGAGGCCTCTTCCTCGTTCGCTTTTTCTTTTTGTTTCATTTCTTCAGCCGTTTTCTTCATCTGCATTGGATTCGGAGGATCTTCTTGCGGAGCTGTTAATTCAATTTTCTCGAAGATCGCCGGTGCGTATTGAGTATTATTATTATAATTTGCATCTACTAATTCATGATGTGGATCCAACACAACTCTTTTTACGGCTTTTTCAAAAACAAATAC
>SDBT01000826.1_pt1 | contig 51092 bp, 48 predicted proteins | sample 2277101 | NCBI WGS metagenome assembly SDBT01 (sample SAMN10404973, study PRJNA504765) | marine sediment metagenome | isolation source: marine sediment core GS10_PC15, 103 cmbsf | place: Arctic Ocean: Southern Knipovich Ridge | collected 2010
ATTATACCACAAAAGGCTGCCGGCGTATTCGCTTTATCTACAATTATAGAAAAAGGCTGCTTACCGTTTATATACTCTAATCGCCCTGGAATCTTTTTTAAACTTTCTAATCCCTTTTTTAATTTTTCAATTGAAAAAGAAAATCCATAAACAGCGCCAATAGCTGCTAAAGCGTTAAGAATATTAAAGAGTCCTGGTAAAGGCAAATTAATTAAAAAAGAATCATCTTTACGATAAAGAACAGCTTTATTTTCCGTTTTGGTAATTTCTTTTATGTCTATCCATAAATCACAAGTTTTATCAAAACCAAAACTTAAAACTTGAGCTTGCGTATTTTTAGTAAATAAATCAAAATATTCACTTTCTTTCGGTAAAACAGCAATAGATGTTGTTTTTAAATTGCGGAATAACTTTAATTTTGCCGAAACATAATTATTCATATTGCCATGAAGAGCAATATGGTGATTGTAAGAAATATTGGTTAAAACTGCTGCTGAGAAATTTAATCCATAAACCCGTTCATACATTAATCCAAATGAAGCAACTTCAATTACTACAACTTTTAAGCCCTTTTTTACCATCTTTCTCAATAAAAAATGAAGGAAAAATGGATCGGGTGTAGTACCTGGCGCTTTCAAACTTTTTTTTGCTATCTTTTTCAGTAAGTAATAAAGAAAAAATAGATCAGACGTAGTACCCGACATATAATCTTCTGGATATATGACTTCGTCACCAATATAATAACCTGCCGTGCTAATTAAACCTGTTTTTATACCATTGGCTTCCAATATATTTTTAATCATGAAAGCTGTTGTGGTCTTGCCAGTAGTTCCTGTAATACCAATAATTGTAAGATGACGCCCTGGAAAACCAAATCTCAAAGCAGCCAAAAAAGCAATAATCTTTCGTAGTAAAGTATTCTTTTTTATCTTATTCAAGAAATTCATACCAATCTTCATTTTAAAAACTCTTTTAACCTATTAGACTGAGAATGTTCTTTGAGTTTTTCTAAGGTTTTAGCTTCAATCTGTCTAATTCTTTCTCGAGTCACACCAAAAGATTTTCCTACTTCTTCTAATGTATGGGTGATTTCATCTTCCAAACCAAACCTCATTTTTATAATTTCTCTTTCTCTTTCAGCTAATTCACCCATAATCTTTTCTAATTCGGTTTTTAACAATTCTCTTGCAGCATGACTATCAGGAGTAATGGCTTTCGTATCTGAAATAAAATCCCCTAACTGACTACCACCATCTTCATCCCCTACTGGTTGATTTAATGATGAAGTACTTTGGGAAATTTTCATAAGGTAAAGAACTTCTTCAACCTCTTTCCCCATTTCAGAAGCTATTTCTTCTGGCAAAGGATCTCTTCCCAATGTTTGAGCCAATGCCCTCCTTGTTTTTAAATATTTGGTAATTGTTTCAACCATATGTACGGGGATACGAATCGTCCGTCCTTGATCAGCTAAAGCACGGGTAATCGCTTGCCTAATCCACCAAGTGGCATAAGTGGAAAATTTAAAACCTTTTTTGTAATCAAATTTATCAACTGCTTTTGAAAGCCCAATATTACCTTCCTGAATCAAATCCAATAAGCCCAAATTTCTACTTCGGCCGATATAACGTTTGGCAATAGAAACTACTAAACGAAGATTAGCTTCGATCATCTTCCGTCTTGCTTGTTCATTTCCACTATCTACTTTTTTTGCTAATTCCCTTTCTTCCTCAGGAGTTAAAAGAGAAACTTTTCCTATCTCCCTAAGATATGCCTGAACTGCCCCAGATAATACCCTAGAACTTGGAACCTTTAAAGCATTTTCTAATTCTTTATCAGAAACTTCTTTTTGGGGCATTAATAAATCCCCACTTTCTACTACTTCAATATTAACTTCAGCCAATGCATCATAAAGTTTTTCTAAAAGATTAATATCTGCTTCAATGCGTGGAAAATATTTTAAAATCTCGTCTTGAGTAATAAAACCCCGCGACTTGCCTCTTTCAATTAATATGTCAACCTTTTCTTGTATTTTTTCTTTTTTTGGCTGCTGCCTTTTTTTCTTAATATTCTTAACTTTCTTGATATCTTTAATCTTCCTCGTCTTTTTGATTTTCTTCGCTTTTCCTACTTTTCTTGCTTTCTTAATGGTTTTTACTTTCCTTTTCTTTTTTACAACTTTTACTTTTTTTGCTTGCCTCACTGAAGTTTTAGCAAGGCGGGCTTTTCCTTTTTGAACTTTTTTCTTCTTTTTTCTTTTAATCATATTATTTTAATAATTCTTTTGATAATTTGTTAAATTTTGTCATTAAATCTTTGAGCGCTTTTTTATCTTTATTTCTTTCCGCAACCTGAATTTCTTTTTCTATTTCCTCCAATTTCTTCTTAGTATACTCCTTCTTTAATTCTTTTAATTCTTTCTTAAACTCCCCATCAAAAGAAACTTGGAATCTTTCCAGCAATTCTGTTTCATAATCAGCTCTCAAAGCTAATTGATTGATCTGATTAATCAAGTTTTCTGGTAAATTTACTTTTTTCAAATTTTCAGTACTCAAATCTTTTTTCGAAGAAAGATTTTTGATAACTTCAAAAATCTTTTGAAAATTCTCAGGAAAATATTCTTCATAACCAGAAGCCTCTTTTTTTAATGAGGGTATTTTTATTAAAAAAGATAATATTCTTTCAGCTATGCCATCTATCCGTGATTGTAATTGAGAGACAGGAAATTGATAGAGAGATTCATTCTCATCAATAATATTTTCTTTATCAACTTCTTTTAATAACCTATTTAATTCATCTTCAAGGGCTTGTTCAGGGAGATTTATAAAACGCGAGAGCTTATTTATCCAAAAGGATCTATCTAGAGCATTATTAAGTTTTTTGATTTTAGGAAGAAAATAAGAAGCTATGGCTTTCTTACCATCAATATTTGTTTTATCACCTGCGTTTTTGGCTCTGGTAAAATAAAAATCCATTATTGCCTCGGCTTGATTTATTAAATCTTTAATGTTTTCTTTGTTTTCTTTATTGATAAGATAATCAGCTAAATCTTTTCCTTGGGGCAATCTTAGAATCCTTACATTAAATTCTTTAGATAATGCTAATTCTATGCTTCTTTCAGCTGCTTTTTCTCCAGCCTCATCCATATCAAAACCTAAAACTAAAGTATTATTATACCTTTTTAGAATCTTTAATTGATAAGGGGTCAAGGCTATACCTGAAGTAGCTACTATATTTTTAATGCCTGCTTGCCAACCCATTAAAAAATCTGTTTGACCTTCTACTAATAAAGTACTTTCTTGAGAATGTAGATAATTTTTGCTTCTTGATAAACCATATAAAATCTTACTTTTATCAAAAATTAAAGTTTGTGGGCTATTAATATATTTTCCTATTTTTTCTATATCCCTAATCGTTTTCAAGGAAGTTTTGCCTTGAAAAATTCTGCCGGTAAAACCAACTATGTCCTGGGAAGAATCTTCTATGGGAAACATAATTCGTGAACGAAAACGATCGTATATTTCTGTGTCTTTAGAAATGGCTAAACCGCTAGCCACAATATCTTCTCGCTTAAAACCTTTTTTTATAAGAAAATCGCTAAGAAATCGCCACTCATCAGAAGCACAACCAAGATGAAATTCTTTTATTGTTTCTTGTTTAAAGCCCCTTTTAATAAGATAATCTACGATATCTTTCTTTTTCCAAAGATTCTCTTCAAAAAATTGAGCTGCTTCTTTATTAATATCAATTAATTTTTGTTTTTGAGAACGTACTTGAGGATTTTCATAGGCTAATTTTACTCCTGCTTTTTGAGCTAATATTTTTAAAGCTTCTTTAAATTCAATATTTTCTATTTTCATTATAAAAGAAAAAATATCCCCTCCTTCTCCGCAACCAAAACAATGCCAAATTTGACGGGATGGAGAAACAAAAAATGAAGGAGTTTTTTCTTTGTGAAAAGGGCAAAGAGCCCTATAATTAGCTCCTGCTTTTTGCAGTTTTACATACTGACCAATTACTTCTTTAATATCTAATTTATTTTTTATCTCTTCAGAAGAAGATAACATAGATTTTTATTAGTATTTTGGGAAGAAAAATCATAAGTCCCAGGATTAGTGCTGTCAAACAAGCTAAAAAAACCGCTCCTGCGATTAAATCTTTGATCATTCTAATTTTATCAGAAATATAGGGCTCTAAAAAATCTAATGTTCTTTCAAGAACAGTGTTTAACATTTCTAAGCTAAGAATAAAACCAATAAGAAAAATGGTTATCAGCCATTCAAAATAAGAAATTCGCAGCCAAAATGAGAGAATTAATATTCCAATTGCTATAAGAAACATTAAGAAAAAACTTTGTTGCGAAAATGCGTATTTTATTCCCTGAAAGGCGTTAAATATGCTTTTAAGTAATCTTTTAAAAGAAAATTTCATTGATAATTTCTCTTTAATTTATTTTTCTTGTTAAAATTCTCAATAGCTAACTGAATTAATTTATCTAGCAATTTTGAATATTTTATTCCCGAAATTTGCCATAATTTGGGATACATACTAATTTGAGTAAATCCCGGAATGGTATTGGCTTCGCTAACTATTAATTGCCCATTTGGCTTTAAGAAAAAATCTATTCGCGCCATACCTTGTAATTTTAATGTTTGAAATACTTTAATGCTTAATTTTTGCACTTCTTTTATTATCTTTTTTGATAAAGGAGCGGGAATTAATAATTTTGCTTCTTCAGGATCTAAATACTTTGCTTTGTATGAATAAAAAGAACGAGGCTTAATTTCTCCTGGCAAAGAAGCAATAGGATATGAATTACCCAATACAGAACATTCAATCTCTCTTCCTTTTACAAATTTTTCAATCATAATGCTATTGTCATACTGAAATGCCTCTTGAATAGCTTTATTAATATCTTTATGATTAAAAACTTTAGATACCCCAACTGAAGAACCTAAACAAACCGGTTTAATAAAAAGAGGAAAATGAAATTCTTTTATAGCTTGCTTGATTTTTTTTCTTCTCTCTGTTAATTTCTCTTCTTTTTTAATAATAATAAATTTTGTCACAGATATCTTTTCAAGCATTAATAATCTCTTCGTTATTTCTTTATCCATTGCTATTGCTGAACCTATGACATTTGCCCCCACGTATGGAATATCTAAAAGTTCAAAAAATCCCTGAAGGCAACCATCTTCTCCATAAGTACCATGAATTAATGGAAAAAATATATCTACTCCAATTAAATTTTTCTTTTGTTTCAAGCTAAATACCTGACTACATTTTTTAGATTTTAAAAGAACGACTTCTTTTAATCTGGATTTCAATTTCCATAACTGACCGTTAGTATTAACAATGTCCTTAAAATTATGGCTAAAATACGATTTTCCTTTCTTATCAATAACTATAATCACTACACGATACTTTTTTCTATCTATATTATTAAAAACATAAAAAGCTGAACGCAAAGATACCTCATGTTCTCCACTTTTTCCCCCGCAAACAATTGCAATCGTTTTTTTCATTTCTTAATTAAGTATCCTGGCGGAAAATATTTTTAATTACCTCCTTTATTTCTTCCTTTTTTGGTTTAATTTTATCTTGATGATACTGAACAGAATTTGCATGCGTTGAATCTTTTCCTCTTTGTCTTCGTATTTCTCTAAAACATTCATCGCAATAAATAGGCCTGGCAGGATCTGGTCGAAAAGGCACAACAATTCTTTTTCCACACTGAGAACATACAGCTTCCCAACCTTCTTTAATGCTAACTTTTTTGCTTCTAATATCTCCTGCCTTAAAGCTTGGAGAAAAATCCAATAATTCCCAATGCGCGATATTCTTTTCAACTTCTTGCCGCAAAGTCGTATAATGCTCGCGTGAATACTGAATTATTTCCTGTATGAATGACTGCTTTGGCAAACTGGAAGGCGGTATGTTCATTGCCGAAAAACTCTTGGATAAAATACCATCAATCATTAACTTTATATAAAAATTATAATTTGGGAGATTAATCAAATTCTCTTTTGAAAATTCTGGAGCGAAATATTTTTCTAACAATTCTGCGTCTTCGGGGCCTAACCTGAAAGAAACCAAAGTTCCTATATTGCCAAAAATAGAATCTTTAACCTGTTCATTAAGTTGAGCTATATATTGGTGAGCTAAAACTAAATCTAAACGATATTTTCTAGCTTCGGCAAAAATAGAAGCAAATGATTCAGTGGAAAAATTTTGAAACTCATCTACATATAAATAGAAATCTTTTCTTTGCTCTTCAAGAATATCTATACGACTCATTGCAGCTAATTGTATTTTCGTAACTAAAAGCGCGCCCAAAAGACTAGAATTATCCTCCCCAATCATGCCTTTTGATATATTAACTAAAAGAATTTTGCCTTCATCCATTATTTGCCTAATATCAATCTGTGATTCTTTCTGTCCAATAATATTTCTAATTAATGGGTTTGAGATAAACTGTCCAACTTTATTTTGAATTGGGGCAATTGCTTCTGTCGCAAAACGAGCATTATAACGAGCAAACTCTCTTTCCCAAAAAGATCTAACTATGGGATCTGTTACCTTTTTCATTACTGCTTTACGAAAATCTTCGTCAGAAAGCAATCTATTTACAGCTAAAAGCGTTGCGCCAGGGTATTCTAAAAGAGCCAGTAAAGCATTATTTAAAATATATTCCATTCTGGCAGACCATACATCTGGCCAGATTTTTTTAAAAACACCCATTAAACCCGCTACAACCAAATGTCGATATTCTACTGGAACTTCTTCAATAACATTAAAAGCAATCGGCCATTCAATATCGCCAGGATTAAAATAAACCACATCTTTTATTCTGTTTTCAGGAATAAAATAAAGAATTCTATTTATCAATTCCCCGTGAGGGTCAATAACACATACGCCTTTGCTATTATTAATATCCTGAATAATCATGCTCTCCATCATCGTTGTCTTGCCTACTCCACTCTTTCCAACTAAATAAATATGCCGACGCCTATCATCGGTTTTAATCCCAAATCGCTGAAATTCATCCCTAAAATTTGTTATTCCGAGGTGATTTATATCACTCATATTAATATAATCTTATTTACTCTACTGGTAACCCTACTGGCGGTTCTCCTTTTTTACTCAAAACTCTAGTTAATGCAGGAGTTACAACTTTTAATGCCGGAAAATGATAGATAGTCGCTAATTCTTCTGCATTCAAAATTATGGTATCTTGCGTTCGTTTTCGCTCCAAACAACTTTGATAAAAATCCATCTTTTTTAAAAATAATCTTCTGTTCTGTAAAAATCTGGTTTTAAGAATTGTGGAAGCATCTTTGTTAATCTTAAAACCATTCAGGTCTTTTGAATTAAATTGCTTCAAAAAAGCCATAAAAGCGGAAATATTAGATTCATTAAAAATCTTTTTTGGAGAAATATAAACCAATTTTATGCTTGTATTAAATGATAATTGGCTTATTTTACTTTCAATTGATGCAACTACATTTTTTTCTCCGGGTGAAATGACTGGGAATGGTCCATTTTTCTTTTCTTCATCTGTGGGCCAAGCCAAAGACCCAGATAGCCCTGATAAAAGATTTTGAAAAAAAGCGTTAACCCAATCTTGCCAAGTGATTGTTTTTTTCTCTTTTTTGCCTAACATACTATTAATCTGTTTCTTCCCTTCATTTATAAACTTTTCCTCATCTTTATCAGAAAGAGGCTTAATAAGAATCCTAAGAACAAACCATTCAGATTTTTGAAGTTTGGCAATACTTTCTGCAAAACTAGATATAGGATCAATTCTTTTTTCTTCCTTTAATTCCTCAAAATAAGAATAAACTTTAATAGGATAATAATCTTCTTTTTCTAAAACAATTTCAGTCCCCCATAAATCAAAATTCTTATTTGGTAAATGAGCTGGAAGGCGCAAAAAATAATCATCAATTTCTTTAATTTCTATTTCTGGATATTGCGCGTAAAATTGTGATTCTACTAAATTTTTATATTCTTTAGGAGCACGAATAATAAAATGTAGCTCCCTTTCTATTCCAACTAACTCTAAACAAATATAACCTTTTTCTATAACATGAAGACCATTGAATACTTGCTCCATTGCTTTAGGAGTTTGTAAAATCTCCCGATTGATTTTCACTTGTAAAGTAACCCAATCTTTTATCTCTTCTTTTTCTTTTTCTTTCTTCTCTTTATACTTTTTATTTAAATTAATAAAAAATTTCCCTAAAATAATAAGGGCTAATAACCACCAAAATTCACGAAAAATTTCTTTTAAGAAAAATAAGTAATAAAAGATAGTAGAAAAAGGCATCAAACCTCTAATATTTTATAAGATCTAACTAAGCTATAATATTTATTCGGCAATTTTTTAAAATATTTTTTGTTATGAAGATTTAAAATAATTGTATTATCTTTAGCCATTCTACGCTTTTTGACTTCTTTAATGATTGTTTCCTGTTTTAACGGCTTTCCTACTTCTTTAAAAATATCTTTAATAACATTGATTATTTTTCCAGGTTTATAGCCCCATTCTCCTAAGGCATAAATTCCCCTTCCAATAAGAACAAAACGTGAATCACGAATTAGTTCATTATGCACTGTTTGAACACATACTTTTTTCTGCCAAGAATGAGAGGCCACAGATGCTGGAATAATTATTTCATTACATTCATTAAGGCGTTTTGTAATATCAGAAAAATGTAATGGCTTTTTGGAATGTTTCATTATCAAATATGCTCTATCACGAGCACCAGATGGATCTATTTCCACCCAATCAAACAAACCATACTCGCCAAAAGGATTCATGCCAATCTTCTTTGATATTTCTAAATATGCCTTTAACTCTTCCTTGTTAATACTGGAAAGAATATTATTTTTAACCAAAACTAATATTTCGTCTATCAAACAAATTGATTGTTTTTTCTTAAAAAGTCCCTCTATATCTCTAATATTCTTATAAATTTTATCTTTGGAAATCCTGGAAAAATGCCAAAAACTATTGTGCAAATCATTTTCTTCTTCAAATGAAAAATTAGGGTTTAATGCCAATAAAAATCTAATCACCGACAAATTTCCTTTTGATTCTTTAAGCTGTTTATCTATTTTTGTAAGAAACTTCTCATTCTCAACTATTCCTCCACTCTGTCTTAAAATCTGCTCAGCTTGTTTTATAAAAACATCAGCCATTTTTAAAACAGGCTGCTTTTTAATAGTCTTTAAAGCTACCTCTATAATTTGTCTAATTCTCTCTCTCGTAACATTATAATTCCGACCAACTGCTTCTAATGTTTTAGGATTGTCATTATCTAAACCAAATCTTCCTTTAACAATATCCTGAGTGCGAGAAGGTAAAATAGTAATGATTTTGAGAACCAATTGATATGGATTCTTTTTATTAAAATTAAGATTATTCATGTTTGTTAATATTAATTAAAGCAAGAAACAGACAAAAAGTCAATACTGCAACGATATTAAGTTCGCGCTCGCCTTAGTGACCAATCATATAATAATGGGGCAGCAAGACAAATTGAAGAATAAGTACCTATTATTACACCACTAATCATTGCTATTACCAATATTTTGATAGAAACAGGACCTAAAAAATATAAAGCTATCAAAGGAAAAATTGTTGTAAGAGACGTATTTAAAGATCGCAAAAGAGTTTGATTAATACTTAAATTGATAATTTCAGCCAAACTTTCTTTTGTTTTTAAACGTATATTTTCCCTAACTCTATCAAAAACTACTATTGTGTCATGAACAGAATAACCAGCTACTACTAATAAAGCCACCAAAAAATCCGAATTGACTTCCCAGCCTTTTAATTTTCCCAATAAAGAAAATAAACCTATAATGAATACCGCATCATGCATTAATACTAAAACTGCCAAAATCCCGTAACGATAAGATGGAATACGGAAAGAAGAATGGCGAAAAGCATACCAAAGGTATGTTAAAATCCCAAAAAAGACTAGAATAACTGCCCAAATAGATTTAGACTTTAATTCCTCACCAATAGAAGGACCAATTGATTCAAATTTTCTTTCCTGAATTGAAAAGATTATTCCTTGTAATCCTTCAAATAATTGCACATGTTTTTCTTCGGAGATATTAGAAAAACGCAATATTAAACTATTTTCATTTGTGACTTGAGCATTAATTTTCCCTAATCCTTCGTTTTCTAAATAATCTACAATTTTAATCACATCATCTTTAATATTTAACGATGCTACTTCCCAAAGACTTCCACCAGTAAAATCAATCCCCCAATTAAACCCAAAAATTGAAAGACACAAAAAATAGCCAGCAATCATTGCTATTGAAAACCCATAAAAGATTTTCCGCTTATTAATAAAATCCATAATTACTTATTTGTTATTAATGTCTGTAAGAATATCCTTGTGATATACAAAGCAGTAATTAAACTTACTCCTACTCCAATTGCCAATGTAACAGAAAAACCTCTTATCATGCTTGATGTAAAATAATAAAGAATTACAGCAGAAATTATTGTAGCGATATTAGAATCTCGAATAGCTGGCCATGATCTTTGGAAACCGTCTTCCATTGAAATCCTCATCGGTTTATTTTTTTTAATTTCTTCCTTGGCGTGTTCAAAAATCAAAATATTAGCATCTACAGCCATACCAATAGAAAGAATAAATCCGGTAATACCGGCCAAAGTAAGAGTCACTGGCAATGCTTTAAAAATGCTCATCGTTAAAATGACATAGATTATTAAAGAAACTGAAGCCAAAAATCCTTGCATACGATAAATCAAAATCATAAATATAAGAACTAAGGCAAATCCCAAAAGAGCCGCTTTGGCTATCTTCTGGATTGATTCTTCGCCTAAAACAGCACCAACAGATTGTTGAGAAATTAAATTAATTGGGACAGGCAAAGCACCCTGGTTTAATCTCGTTACTAATTCTTTTGCTTCTGGTAAAGTAAATCTTCCAGAAATCTGGGCTTTACCTGAAGGAATTTCTTCCTGCACTATAGGAATACTAATTGGATAATCATCTAAAAAAATTGCTAATGGTTGCCCAATATTCTTTTTTGTTAAAACAGCAAAAATCTTTGTACCCTCCTCATTAAATTGAAGATTAATTACTGGCAAAGAAGTATTCTGATCAAAGTCTAATGTTACTCTTTCTAAATATTTTCCTGTTAAAGATGTTTGTTTAAAATATGGATCTATTTGTAAAACCTTTGGATCAGGTTTCTCTTTTTCTCCTTCTTCCACTTGTAATGCCAAAATATTTTTCGCCTCATCTTCGGCGCGGACTTCTTTAAATTCTAAATAAGGAGTTTCTCCAATCATTTTTATTGCTTCTTGAATATCTTTAATTCCAGCTAATTCTACTATTAGACGCCATTTTTCTCCGCTTTTATTGATTTGTACACGCGGTTCTCTTACTCCTGAATAATTTATACGCCTTTCTATTACATCCCTTAAACCATCCATTGCCGAAGCATAATCAGAAACTTCAATATTATTCAAATCAGCTTCATAAAGCAAAAGCGTTCCGCCAGAAACATCCAATCCAAAGCTAAAAGACTTGTCAAAAAAACGGGGAAGTTCAATCCCCCTTTCTTTTAATCCATTAGGATAAACAAAAGCCCCCAATAAAATGGTGACTATGAAAATCCCAATAATAATTAGTAATTTCTTGTAATCCATTTCCTAATGCTTTACAATCCTATCAAAAATCTTAATTAAGTATAATTTAACACAACAGTTATGATTTGTCTATTTTTTCTTTTATATCTTTAATCTCTTCAATAATTAACTCTTCTGACTTTCTAATAGCTTTTTTTAATTCTTCATTAACTGCTTTTTCTCTCTCTGATAAAAGAGCATTACCATCAAGTTTGGCTACTTCTCTTGTAATTTCTTTTCTCAAAGAATCAAAAGCTTCATATAAGTTTTTCTGAGTCTGTGCAACATCTTCTTTAAGATTTGTCTGCACTAATCTTATCCTTACATAATAAACCCAAGCCAATGCTGTAAGGACAATAAGAACAATAAAAATAATTATAATATCAATATAACTAACTATAAAATTGCCAAATCCAAAAAATACTGAAGAACCTGCAGAAATTGCGACTTTTTCTGAAGAATTACTTTTAGCTCCACGAGAATCAACTGCTTCTGCCCAAATTGTATAAATCCCTGCTTGCAAAAGTCTTTCTGCTTTATAAATCCATTTTTCATTATCGCGTTTAGCAATATAACTTGCAATTTTTTTATCTTCACTTTCAATAAACAACTTTACAGTATCATTTAATCTTGCATAACCCATAATTACTAAGTAATCATTTTTAGATAATTTTCTTGAGTAGTCAGTAATAACTGGAACGTCTATTGACGCTATATTTAATTTTTTTGTTACTAAACTGTATTTTCCTACTTTGTCTATGGATTTTACTATTAATGAATACTCGCCTGGAGGACAAAGCGGTAGACGATAAATATTATCCTTTATTTCATTAGTTGAAATCTGGAGGTTATAGATCTCTCCTATCTTTATTTCATAAAAATCAATTCCTGATAAAGAATCATTTGTTTTAAACCAAAGCAAGGGCTGAGGATTAGTAGGATCTCCTTCATTGTCTATTTCAACTTCTAATGATCCTGGAGGCGTATTATCAATCTGCAAACGAAAACGAGTAATATCACCCCAGCCATAATTATTTTTAAGTTGTATACAAAAATACCAAATACCTTCTTCTAAGTTAGTTACTGTCTTAGAAAAAACGGGAGGAGTATAAACTACTGTAGGAAAGGCTTTAGGATCTTTACTGACAAGAAGACGAACAGCAGTAATATCATCAGTTAAAGTCCAAGAAAATTTAGCTGTTGCAGAACTATACCATTTATTAGGATCAGGATGGGTTTCAGAAAAAATAACAGGAGCTGCTGGAGTTGTCCCAGAAACAACATATTCTTTTTCCTTTGTGGTTGTTGGGGATGTAATAGGTGTGCTTATAGTAAAATTAGCACTTCCCAAACTACTCAAAATATTCGTGCCTTTACCATCATTAGCTAAAATTGACCCTGAGGAAAAAATAATACCTGCTGCTCCAGCTGTCTTTGTTTTAAAAGTAATATTAAAAATTTTACCGCTATTCCCAATAAATCCAGGGTTCCAAACAATACTCTCAAAATTTATTGTTCCACTTATATTAGAAAAAGATGGCTCTTGAACCCAAAGGCTAATTATAGACCCTGTCTTTGAAAGTGATATAACTTGTAACTTGTCTTGGGGAAAGGAAATAATTCCTGAAGTAGCATTTATTGCTTGGTTAGAACTAGAAACATAAACAGATATTGTAAAAGTTTGACCAATAGTATAAAAACCAGAGGCAGGTAAAAAATACAAACTAGCTGCCTCTGCCGATTGTGCACCAACACTAAACAATAAAAATATAAAGACTAAAGTACACAAGATTGGTGTTATTTTGTTTTTATGTATGGCCATAATTTTTTAATTGCGTAGCCTAAGACCACTAATATTATTATAACCCAAATAAAGTAATTTTTATACCAAGGCAAAGAATATGTAGCTGGTAATTTAACAATTTTCTTGTTTCCTGCTTTATCCACTACTTTTATTTCTATTTTGCTACTTAATGACTGGTCTTTTAACAAATAAGGGTTTCCTGCCTCTATCCACTTTCCTCCTCTCAATAATCTGCTTATATTCCCCCAAAAATTCTTTTCTAAAACATTATAATGATCAACTCCAGAATCTTTATCTTTTGCAAAAAAAGCTAAATAGTATTTATCGTCAATTTTAACAATTTCTGGTTTAAAATCTTCTGGAGGAATTTTATCTTTTTCTAATTCCTCCTGCCACTCGTCTTTTAGGAGTTTAACATCCTGCGGAGGTTGAACCTCAATAGTTACCCCTTCAGTAATTAATTTAGCTAGCGTTCCCTTTCCGTCGCTTAATAATACTTGCGAGCTATCTTTTAAAATAATCTCTGCTGTACCAGAAGAAATTGAATAAAAGATTATTTTTCCTAATAGATTACTTTTTCCAGGATCTCCAGAAATCCTTCCACTATATCCTCCAGGAATAATCCCAATAAATGAAATTAGTCCTTGTTCCTGATTAATTTTTGGTTCTTCAATAAAAGTAAGGATTGAATTGCCAGTACTAAAATCTTTTACTTCCAAAATATTACTGGGAAATTTTAAATAACCTTCAATAGCATTAATACTTTCATTATATTCAACATTAATCCGTGCTTCAATAATAAAAATCTCTTGCGTATCATATTCATTTTTAGAACTTTCCAAATATAATTCCGCCGCCAAAGTAGAAGGAAGACTAAAAAATAAAAAACAGAAAGTAGAGAGTAGAAGAATAGAAATTAGTTTTTGAGTTTTTGTCATTAGAATTTATTTAAAAATTGGAAATTAAAAATTAAAAATTTTACCCTGTCCAGTAGTATGCCATAATACTAAAATCCACCAAATTTACTTTTCCATCATTATTAAAATCAACTGTTGAAGACGGTAATAATCTATTATACCAGTAAGCAAGAACGGAAAAATCAATAAGATTTACCCTTTTATCATTATTTAAATCTCCTTTTTCTGGTACCTTTATAGTTTTTTTCATAATTGTTTTTGTACCGACCTGAAAATTAATTGAATAACTAAAACCACTGATTAAATTTTCTATTGAAGCTTTTGACTTTGTATAGTGAGATCCATAGTCAAGAACAGAAGTATCAAAATTATATAAATAAATACCATCCTTATCGGAAATAGTCTTAGTAAAAAATTCTTCGTCAGAGCTTACTGAAATAACTATATCTGACTGAGGCACAGATTGTCCAAAAATAGCAATATTTTCCCCTCGTTTTACTTCACTTTTATTAATATCAATTGTCGGAGCAATAAAAATACCGCTTATCTTGGTGGTGACTCCTTGAGTAATAAAAACCGGAAAAGTGAATAATGTAGAACGTCTCCCATGACTATCCTCGCTATAAACTGCAAACAAATAGTTTCCAGAAGATAATCCTTCTATTGAAGCATAAAATTTTGCATCGGGGCCAGAAATAGTGCTAACAGCTAATTGTCCATCTTTTAGAACATTAACTTTGCTTAAAGGATAAGCCCTTCCTTCAAAAATAACTTTTGTTTCTGGCGGCAAAGGTGGAATATATCCTCCGCCACCACCTCCACCACCAATGGTTGTAGTGGTTGTTGTTACTATCTGTACTTGTACAGAAGTAGAAAGTATTTCAGAATATGCTTTTCTGGGGAATAAAAAAAAATGGAATAAAAATCCAAAAAGAATTAAAATGATAATAAAAGAAACTTCAAAACGGTTTGAACTTTTGAACATAATACTACTCCACTTCTCTTAAGAATATTTTCTCTTCAAAATTTTAGTAATTTTCAAAACAACAAAAATCATTAATCCAATACTAGCCAAAATTCCAAACAAGATCATCAATTTATCTTTTAATGCTAAATCAAAAATTGTTACTCTTTGATAATCAGCAATAGTTCCTTTGGCTAAAATACTTAAATGAATTCTTCCTTGGCTAACAATTTCGTCTTTTTTGAAAATTTTATATTGCGCATAATAACTGCCAGCTTTTAACTTAGTTTTGAGTTCAGCAATAACCCAATTTATTTCAAACGGATTTATTTTATTCATCTTAGTGGTTGAAATGGATTCTAAAAGTTCTTTTTCATTTTCATCATAAATATCAAAAAACACTTTGCTAGGAGAAGCTTTTATATTTCCAAGATTCTCAATTTGCATTGAGAATTTTATTATTCCAGGAAAATAAAATATCCATCGTTTATCTCCCTCTTCTAGATCAGAAACTTTCACGCCTCTTACATTAAAATCAAAAATTTCTTTTTGAACATTTAAATTAACATCAATTTGTCCACCTAAAAGAATTGATACTGTTCCAGCTTCTGGTGACTTTACTGGCGCGGTTTTAACTCTAATACTTCCTATATATCTACCAAATTTAGCGTCTTTTGGAACATTAACTTTAATAACCATAGGAACCTGCTGAGCTCCTTCTGGCATAATAAATTCTTTTCCTTTGTCAACTGAAATCCAATCATCAGCTCCAGGAACATTAACTATGATTTCTATCTTCCAGTCTTCGATTGGATCACCTCTTACTAATGTGATCTTTTTTTCATAATAAGAGCCCTGGCCGAGGTTTTCATTCTTAACATATGGCGGAGAAATTCCAAAACCAGCTTGAACAATTTCAATCAAACTAAAGCTAAATAATAAACAAATAATTAAAAATAAAATTATTCTCTTAAAAACCATAAGTTTTTTTTGATATGCTATTCTAAATCATCCTTATCTAATTCTACACAATTTATATAAGTAATATTATGTTCCGTAATTCTCGTTATCAACCTTACCTTCAATAGTATTCTCACCAGTATAATCATCTGCTGCTTGTACTGCTGGAATTCTTAAAACCCAATAAGTATTTGCCGTGGCTGGCGAACCAGTAGTAGTTGTCTTTGCACAATTAAGCTCTGATTCTGTAGGAGTACCTGAAAGCGCTGTACCACTGTCCCATCCTTGAACAGCAGTTAGATTATAACGTTGTTGAAGAATGGCAATATCGTCACCACCTGCACAAGTTGCATAATCATTACACAGTTGACTACCAGAAAGATTTTCATCTAAACCAACATTGCCAGTTGCTTCTACTATTGTAGTTTGTTCAACACTATCACCTCCAAGACCAACACTTCCATAAACAATAGAAGCAGTATTTAAATCATAGGACATAAACGTATCCATTTGATTTGTGCCAGTACCATCTACCAAACCACTATCAGCTGCATCATCATCTTCGGCTTGAACAGCTGCTAGCCAATTAAATGCAGCCTTTGGAGTAGTTCCTACTGTTGGATCAGCATGATATTGCAAAGGGAAAGTGCATGCCCAACCAACACTAGTATCTGTATCATCAGTACAAACATCAACAGTTGAAGAAGCAGCGCAAACAGGATTCCATGAAGCATAATCATCTGGATAACAATCATTAGCATCATATTCACCAGTAATATCACAGGCACCTGTTGCTTTTTCTGACATTCTTACATTAATAAAAGCTGAAGAAATTTCATCTCCAGATGTAATATGCTCACAACTATTATCATCGTTTACTATAAAAGTAACTATAAAATCTGCTGTCTCTGTTTGTTCAGCATTTAATTCTAAATTACCACTTCCATCAGTATCTAATAAATTGATTGAAGAATTAGTAATACTTGGTGCAACATTATTGACTACCAAAGCAGAATCTACGCCTTGTTGTCCACCTGTAACAGCAAAATCATGATCATCAATTACAAAACCATAAGCAGTATAATCACCATCAGGTCTTAGAGTTGTTGAACCACAAGTTGGATCACCATCAGCATCGTCAAGTGACGAACACCATGTTCCACCTACTCCGCAAACAGTTCCTGTAAAATCATCATCTTTACATACAAACAGAGAAACCGTAGAATTAGCATCATTATCAGTGACAGTACTTGTCCAAGTAACAGTTACATTAGGATCTTTAGGCCCATCATCTGCAAAAACACTAAATGATGGTGCTCTATTAACATAAAATGGTGTTCCAGGATCTCCAGCACCTTGACCTGCATCAGAACATAGTCCAGCTTCATCTGCATGCTTATCACAGGCAAAAGCAAACCAAGCTTTAGAATCAGCATCAGTATCTTGAGCTTGATAAGTACAAGAGGCTTCACTTTCACTATTTGTTGCATCAGATACACACCAACCACCAGTACCACCACAAGTCGGAGCTGAATCAGTATTAGGAGTAATGTTATCTTCTTTACAAATTGCTAAATAATATTGCTCACCATTAGTATCAGTGCCAGTTCCTTTAAAAGTCACATTTGTACCAGAATTCGTTGGCGAAGCATCAGTTGATTCAGCGTCTTCTCTTTCACTAGCCAGAGTTGGCGCACTATTAGCTACTGTTACAGAAGTATCTGCTGAATCAGCTTGAACTTTTGAGCTCCTCAAGTTAAAAATTAAGATTGTAGAAAAAACTAGACTAATAATTAAAAACCAGGGAATAGATTTTTTTACTTTTTTTAACATATTTTAAATTCTATTTTTATTTATTTATATTTTATTTTTACTAATATTCCGCTATTAGCCCACGGTTTGGCTCGACTATTTTTATTATATTACTATATAGTTTAAAGAAAAATGAGACTTGTGTCAATACTTAAGGACAAGAACTTTCTCTTTAATAACTCTCTTCTTGATCTCCAACTGTGTAAAAAGTATCTGGTGAATTTTGGTTGTTATATTCAGTCGTCATCCAATCACCATTAATATCTGCAGATGTAATATTAAGCAATCTAACCTCGTCTATATCACCAATAAATGCCTGAGCAGTATAATATCCTATTAATACATTATTAGTGTCCGCAGTAGCAACCTCGTCTCCTGCCCCACTAATCCATTCGCCAGCAATGTCAGAACCATTTATCTTTATGATTAACGATGCTGGTGTTCCATAAGTAAATTTAATAAACAAGTGATACCAATTATTTACTGCAAAAACTACATTTGTACTTGCCCATACATGCCAGTCTGTTACTGGAGGATCCTCTGTCGCAGATGTACCACTATAATAAAGATCTAACTTCCCAGCATTATTCCTAATAGCATAATTACTGACATTGGTTCCTCTTTTGGAAACTATGGTTTTGTAACTGGTAATATTTGTTGGGTAAATCCAGCTAGAAAAGCCGAAAGTTCCTGTTATATCCAGAGAGTCACTGTCGGTTAATGTAATATAATCTCCTCCATCAAAATCTTGCTTATATCCCATTGTGCCCCCAGTTTCTTCGGTTGGTTCTCCCACAGCGCCCTTTGCGCCATCATTATCATTGGTTGTGCTATCCAAAACAGTAGAGATTGTAGTATCTTTTAGGTGGTGAACCACCTTATAATCCGGTTTCCAAACATTTTCTAAACCATAAGTATCATCTCTTGCATAATCACTTGCCCCACCATTTCCATAATAAATATAAAAATCAGTATTTGTATCGCCATCTACATTCCCTTTAAAATGTAACTCCCCAGTATCGGTTGCGGCATCATAAAAAACAACCTCTCTTGGAACTTCTGATGTACCATTATATGTCGTAACACGAATATCTCTTCCATCTGTCTGGTTAACATTTGTATGGAATCCTGCTGGTAAATCAGATAAATCTACATATACAGGATAGCCAATTAAATCAGCGTCAACTTCTGATGCTAAAATCGTAACTTTTACTCTATATCCCCAAGATGGGTTATACCAACCAAGTACACCCTGGTCATTTATAGCTTCAAAAGTATTTGTTCCTTGATAAGGTCCGCCAGAAGGCATTGGTGAAGGAACACCTAGTCCCCAATAAAAAATATCCGATGAATTTGATGGTGATTCTGTAGGTTTTGATAAATCAGCATCAACATCATCATAACTTGGTGATTCTTTAAGGTCATTGCCATCACCATAAGTAAATGAGGATAAACTATATTCTTGATTGGCTGTGTCAATAATATTTCCACTCCAAGTCATATCGATACCATAAAGTCGAGTATCAATAGCATCATTACCAGTAACTGTCACCATAATTTGTTGATTTGTCGAAGTGCTATTTTGTCCAGGATCTAATGATCCATAGTTAATGGTTGTTGCTCCAGTAATATTTAGAGCCCGTAAAGTATTAACATCAGGTGCATCAGCTGGACTGTAATTAGACTCTGTTAATGATCCATCAGTAGCTTCAATCCAAGCTTGCCAATATTCAGATTCCCATGTTGAACCTGAATCAGTGGGATCAGCATGAAATTGCATATTAATTGTACAAGTATAAACAGCATCTGTTCCAACACAAGAAGTTTCATTACAAGAAACAACACTATAACAATTATTGTTATCAGGAGTACAATCTTTTTCATTAGCAACACCATAACGATACATTTTGGCTGTCACATTGGTAATAGAATTACAATCTGAAGGATGAGAAATATCAACTGTAGCTAACACAGATTTGGTATCATTTTCAATTAAATTAATTGCAACTTGACTATTTAACTGAACATTATCAACAACCAATATTGCACTAACTGTCACAACTGGAGAAGAAGCAATATTAGTAAGAGTTCCTGCATCAGAAATTTTGGATTGAGTTGTAAAGGTAGCACCACCAGTTGACGATGTAACAATTACTCCTCCTCCACCGCCTGCGTTATCACCATAAATTACAGTAATTGTTTCTGTATTAGCTAAATTTAAAATTCTAATATTAATATCCCATGGTCCACTCCCAGAAAAAGTTAGATTTCCAGGACCCAAAAGAATATCATCAGCATTAATAGTTGCCGCCCCAATATCAGTTGTATATTTAAAACCATAACTATTAATTGTTGTCCTTGTATCAGTCAAAGTTAAATTCTGATAAGACCATGTATTAGCAGTCAAAGCTCCAATATCAAGAGAAGCAATAGGAGAATTTAAATCAGTATTAATATCATATTCAAATTGTAGATCACCAGCATTTGTACTAACTGTTGAACGAATCCAAAAGCCAACATTAGTATAACTTGACCAATCATCTGCAGCTCCTAAATTATACCACCATTTATCCCCAGGTCCTGCAGTTGCTGCTACAATATTTTTTAAAGACGCAGAATTTTCATGGTAAACAGTTGAATCAGTACTTAAAACCATTGATGAGGTTTTTGTCCAACTAGTGATTGATTCAGCTGCGTTAATCTGAACAGCTATTGCATCAATATATTCATTATGAGCACCTAAATCAATTGATTGGTTAATTCCATAAGAAGCAACTGAAGTTCTTGTTGCCCCAAGATTAACTTGCACATAAGTCCAAGTACTTTGACTTAGAGCGGGAAGATCAATGCTATCAAGAGGCGAAGCTAAGGCTTCTGTGTCATCAACCTCCCATTTTAAATTACCGGCTCCAGTAGCTGAATCATCAGTATAAATCCAAAAACTAACCTTAGTATAAGAACCAAAGCTTCTAGTTGTGGCATTTGACCAAGCATATCTATCAACTGCGCTAGCTTTTGCGCCATAAGTAGCTTTAATTGAATTTGTGCCTTGTTTTTTTATAGTTCCTTCTGAGGAAATAACAACACTTCCAGCCTTACCTTCTATAACAATCCAACTAGTGGTAGCATCAGCATCATCAAACATTGCTCTGATATCATCAATCTTCACAGTAGCTGCCCCAATATCAACAGTGTATTTAATTCCATAAGAAAGTACTGAACTACGAGTTCCTCCTAAACTAATTGTTACTTCAGTCCATGTACCTGCTGTTAAAGCTGGAATATTAACTGTATCTTCAGGTGAAGCTAAATCAGCTGTATTATCAACTTCAAATTGAAGCTGACCTGCAGTAGTAGATACGCTTGATTTAATCCAAAAAATCATCTTTGTAGCGCTGCCAAAATCCTTTGCTCCAGATTCATTAAAATACCACTTTTCACCAGCCTGAGCTGCTGCAGTAATACTGGCTGAAATAGAATATGAACCCTCCTGATAATCAGCGCCATCAGCAGAAATAGTTATATTACTACCTGTGCTCCAACCACTATGAGTATCAAGGGCATTAAAAACATCAGCTATCATGCCAGTGGAAGCTACTGTAGTATAACCAGGAGTAGTAGAAACATCTTGGGGAGCAGACCAGCCACTTGGTACTGTTATAGAGATTTCACCAGAATCCATTGTCTCTGCCGCTGTAAAAGTAAAATCAAATGTTTTATCTGCTTCCTCAACATTAGCAGTATTTGGATCAACAACATTTGTACCAGAACCATCAACTGCTTTTAAAGGAAGACCGCTAAAAATCCAAGCAAAAATTATGAAAAATATAAGAACCTGCCTCGCTACGCTCGGTAGAACCTTGTTTCTCGCTTTGCTCGAAATAACAGAAATTTTTAAAAACTTATGAAAATTCATTTATATAATTATTTTCCGACTATATTACTATATTAAATTAAAGCCCAATTTGAATAGAAATTTTTAAAAAGAAAGAGATTATAATCAAGAAGATTGATATGAATATCACTCCGGCTATAAAACCAGAAAGGGAAGAAGCTAATGTCTTACCTATTTTGAATTTAAAATCCCGTTGCTCTTCGGAAATAAAATCTCTGGAAAGATTCTGTAATTTATTCATGTTTTTTTATTATTTATATTACAACAACTTTATTTGTTGTTTATTATTTATTATATCACAATTTATTTTGAAAATCTCATTTTCAAAAAGATCGTTCCTAAAACAATTATACCACAATTTATTTTGGAAATAAAAAAATCGCCAAGTAATTGACGATTGTATCTTGTTTCTTGCCCTTAGTGCCCTCAGCGCGACTCGAACGCGCAACCTTCTCCTTAAAAGGGAGCTGCTCTACCAATTGAGCTACGAGGGCACGTTTAACGTGCCTATCCCACGTTTAACGCAGAGACAACAGTTATTCTTCTTTTTTGTCTTTTATTTCTTCAATCTTTTTTTCTAATCGCTTTTCAAGCGGCAAAACAACAAAATTAATCAAAACAATCAATATGGTAACAGATATTGCTAGCCAATATAATTCTAATCCTACTGCTGCTCCTACTGCAGCTGTTACCCATATCATAGCCGCTGTGGTTAGATTTTTTACTATACCTTCTTTTTTCTGAAAAATAATTATACCAGCACCTAAAAATCCTATGCCTACAATAATTTGTCCCAAAGTTCGCGAAGGATCTAAACTTGATACTCCCAAATACTGACTAAAACTTAAACGGGAAATAGTTATAAATAAAGCAGCGCCTAAACTTATTAAAGAAAATGTTCTCAATCCTGCCTCTTTTTGCGCCCATTCTCTTTCCAAACCAATCAAGGCGCCAAGTATAGCTGCCAATATTAAACTTTTTAAACTTAGAATAAAAACACTTGACGAAATATCCATTGTAGAATACTATAGCACTAGAAAAATCAAAAATCAATAATATGATATCTACTTCAGATTTTGAAAAAGGAACAGTTATTAAAGTTAATGGCGAATCTTGGCAAATCGTCAATTTTGAATTTTATAAGCCTGGAAAAGGAGGGGCTGTAATGAGAACAAAATTAAAAAATTTCCAAACAGGCAAGGTTTTACAAAAAACATTTCGCTCTGGGAACAAATTTGAAGAAATAGAAGTAGAGTATCAGTCTGCTTTTTATTTATATAGTGATAGAAAATCAGCTGTTTTCCAACTAAAAGACAGCAAAGAGCGAATTAGTTTTCCATTGGAAAAAATAAAAGAACTTATTCAGTTTTTAAAAGAAAGAAGTGAAGTTTCAATTGTCTTTCTTGATGAAAAACCAATTAATATCAATATCCCAACAAAAGTTGAATTAAAAGTTATTGAAGCGCCACCAACAATTAAAGGTAATACTGTTTCAGGCGCTACTAAAACAGTTACTTTGGAAACTGGAATAAAAATTAACACCCCGATTTTTATAAAAGAGGGGGACATATTAATTATTAATACGGAAACAATAAGCTATGTAGCAAGAGCCAAATAGCTTTATTTTACTGTAACGCTTTTTGCTAAATTACGAGGTTTATCTGGATCTATCCCCTTTTCTAAAGCAATATAATAACTTAAAAGATGAATTGGAACAATATTTACTAATAAAGAAAAAATCTCTTCAACTTCTGGAACTTCAATGAAAAAATCAAAATCTTTTTGTCTTTTATGCCCCACTCCTATAATATAAGCTCCCCGACTCTTTAATTCCATTGCGTTTATCAAAGTATTATCTGCTTCATCGCCCTTAGATAAATGAATTATACAAGGCGTTCCTTTCTCTATTAACGCAATCACCCCGTGTTTTAATTCTCCTCCTGCAAAAGCCTCTGTGTGGATATAACAACCTTCTTTAATCTTTAAAGCTGTTTCCAAAGTAGTTGGGTAATTATAACTTCGTCCAATAACATAAATATGCCTGACTGAGGATAGTTTTCTGGCTAATGTTTTTATTTTAGCAATAAATGATTTATTCTCTAATAGCTGATCTATTTGATAGCTAATTTTTTTTAATTCTTTATCCCCTTTTTTATACTGACCGAGAGTAGAAAATAAAATCAAAAGAATTAAACTTAGCTGAGATAAATAACTTTTTGTGGCTAAGACACATTTTTCCGGACCAGCATTAAGCATTAATACATAATCGCTTATTCTTGTTAAAGTAGAGCCCATTACATTTACCAAAGAAACCACTTTTAAACCTTTTTCTTTGGCTTTTTTTACAGCTTCTATCGTATCAATGGTCTCCCCGCTCTGGGAAACAGCAATCAATAAAGTTTTTTTATCCAATGTAGGAAAAAAATTTTTAAACTCACTAGCCACACTAAAACCAGTTGGTTTTCCTACTGAAGAAAATAAATATTGTCCTGCTAAACAAGCATGACCAGCAGTACCACAGGCTACAAAAAATAAACGTGGGCTTTTTTTAATTAGATTAACTACTATTTGTAATTTTTTATTATCCTGCCAAGTAGCTTTTTTAATTGCCTCTGGTATTTCTTTTATTTCCTTTATCATAAAATGCGGATATTTTCCTTTTTCTGCTTCTTCTTTGCTCCATTTAATTGTATCAATTTTCTTTTTCAGTATCTTTTTTGAAGATAAATTCTTAATTTTGTATGTTTCATCATCAATAATATGCACCATATCTCCGTCATCTAAAAATATAACTTTATTGGTTTTATTCAAAAAAGCTGGTACATCTGAAGCCAAAAAAAACCCTTTATCCCCTATTCCCATCACTAAAGGAGATCCTTTTCTAGTTCCGATAATTTCTCCTGTTTTTTTATCCAAAACTACCACGGCAAACAGACCTTTTAAGCGATGGAAGGTTTTTTCACAAGCAACAACAAAACTATTATTTTTTCTATATTCTTCAATTAAATGAGGAATAACTTCTGTATCAGTTTGAGAAACAAAATGATGTCCTTTTTTAATCAATTCTGCTTTTAAAACCTCATAATTTTCAACAATTCCATTGTGAACAACAAAAATATTTTTATCGCAGGAGAAATGAGGATGAGCATTCACTACTGAAACTTTACCGTGTGTTGCCCATCTTGTCTGCCCAATAGCAACACAAGAATTTGAAAGATTATTTTGCCCTTGAAACTCACCAATCTTTCCAACTTTTTTTAATAAACGGGCTTTTTGATTATTTAGATAAACAATGCCCCAAGAATCATATCCCCTATATTCCAAATATTTTAGACCATTTATAACAATTGAAGTGGCATTTTCTTTTCCTTTATAAGCAATAATTCCACACATATAATAATTTTAGATTTTATAATTTTTAATTTGAATCATCTAGGGTCTATTTTAAGCCCATCATTAAAGCGACGCGGAATAATATGAATATGAGGACGATGAGGAACAGCTGATTGGGCTGCTTCTCCTTGATTAATTAAAAAACTATATCCATCAGCTTTTATTTCCTTTATGTGTTTTTCTGTAAGATTACGAGCTAAAATACAAATCTTTTGCCATTCTTCCTCTGGCATTTCCTTAGTATCAACATAATGATTTTTAGAAAATACTACTAAATGCCCTTTACTGATAGGGTTAATCTCAAAGATAACTAAAAAATTATCATCTTCATAATATTTTTTTGAAGGAATCTCCCCTTTAATAATTTTGCAAAAAATACAATCCTCTTCTAACATAATTTTAATAATTAAATTAAGTATTAAGGTTCGGGAATATTGTTGAGAAAACGATAGTGATTAGCGTGTTTTTGAGACTAAATTTTTTGCCTCTCCTTTTAAATAGCTCTCAATATTCTCTATTGTAGTAATAACGATATTCTGAAGCGCTTCTTTTGTATTAAAAGCATTGTGCGGAGAAATAATCACATTGTCTAAATCAATAAAAACATGATTAGCTAAAAGTATTTTTAATTTCTCCGGAGGAATATCTTCTTTTCCCAAAAGCATTCTTTGTTCTTCTTTCAAATCACCCTCTTCTTCTAAAACATCTAATGCCGCACCTCCTATTTGACCGCTCTTTAATGCCTGATAAAGCGCTTGCGTTTCTATTACTCCACCACGAGCAGTATTAATAATATAAACCCCTTTCTTCACTTTTGACAAATTATCTTTATTTAATAAATAATGCGTTTCCTGATTATAGGGAACATGCAAAGTAATTATATCTGATTGAGATAATAAATCTTCAAAAGAAACATATTGAAAATCTAATTCTTGAGCTAAATCTTTTTTAGGATATTTATCATAAGCGATTACATTCATTGAAAATCCTTTTGCTATTTTTATCACCTCAACTCCAATTCGTCCTGTTCCTATTACTCCTAAAGTTTTTCCAAATAATTCTTCACCTCGCAACCCTTCAAGAGAAAAACTTCCTGTTTCTCTAACACGATGATAAGAATTATAAACTTTTCTTATTAAACATAAAAGTAAAGCAAAAGTATATTCAGCCACAGTATGGCTTCCATAAGCAGGAACATTAGCTACTAAAATTTCTTTTTCTTTACAATAATCTAAATCAATATGATCAAAACCAGTAGAGCGCGTTGCAATAAATTTTAAATTTTTCAGTTGACCTAACGCCTCTGCTGATAATTGGGAACTAATAAAAATAGAAATAATTTCATAATCATTAAATTTCTTGGAATTTTCCAAAGTAAGTTTTTCCAAAGAAAAATCCACTTTATCCAAAAAGTCAGGATATTTTTGAAGAATTTCTTTTTCCAAATCAGTTGTTTCTAAAAAAATTATTTTCTTCATAAAAATGAATCACAATTTTTAATTTTAAAACCAACAGATTGCTTCGCTTCACCTGTATACCTGATCCCAAATCTCTATCATCCTCTCGTATTTTACCATCCTTTCCTCTTGATTGGGAGCTCCAGCCTTCAGCCCCCATGTCATACTTGCCCAAGCTAAATCACTTATAAAATGATCATCGGTTTCTGCACTTCGATGGCTTATAATAATTTTCAAATCATATTTATTAGCTAAATCAATTGTTTCTAAGGTTTCGGAAATTGTTCCAATTTGAGTAGGTTTTATAATGACTCCGGTAATTGCTTTCATCTCAATAGCTTTTTTAACCATTTCTGGATTAGTTACTGTTAAATCATCTCCTATTATTGTGGTTTTATCCCCTACCTCGGCAGTTAATTTTTGAAAACTTTCCCAATCATTTTCTTCAAAAGAATCTTCTATGGAGAGAATGTCATATTCAGAAACAAGATTTTTATATATTTTACCTAATTCTTCTTTTGTAAAACTTTTATCTTTTTCTAATAAATACACTTGTTTTTCTTTATCATAAAAAGAAGACGCCGCAATATCCAATGAAAATTTTATTTTATCCTCTAAGTTTAATTCTCCTTTGATCTGATTAAGAATTTTTAGAGGTTTTTCATAATTATCTTCAGGAATTAATAAACCTCCTTCATCGCCAAATCTGTTTTCTCCATATTCTTTTTTAAAATATTCCTTTAACCCAGCAAAAAATATCTGGGCAACTTCTAAAGAAACCCTTGGATTATCAACTTGAGGCACAATCATATATTCTTGAATTTTCGGCCCATACGAAGCATGTTTGCCTCCATTGATTAAATTAAATAAAAAATACGGCGCTTTTTTTTCTTTAGAGATAGATAATTGTTTTTCTAAATACTGCCAAAGTTCTAAACTTTCACTTTTTGCAGCTAATCGACAAAATGCTTGCGATAAAACCAAAATTAGATTTCCACCAAGATTACTTTTATTTTCTGTCCCGTCTAATCTTAATAAATAATTATCAAATTCCTTTAAATCTGAAAATTCTATGTTAATGATTTGATCTTTAATTATTTCAAATTTTCTAATAGCTGAATGCGGTTCTAAAACATAAACTTCTTTTTCTCCTTTGCTTTTCCCCTGAGGAATACTGGAATTAACTTCAATATTACCACTCTTCATTGTTGCCCTTAAAGTTTCCTGTCCTCGCGAATCAGAAATTATTTTAAGAAAAATATCGTCAATTCTCATTTTTGCTAATATCTAAAATTGTTTTGATTACTGTATCTGGATTCAAAGACATGCTTTCTATCCCCTGCTTTGCCAAAAATTGCGCAAATTCTGGAAAATCCGAGGGAGCTTGGCCGCAAATTCCCACATATTTTTTCCTCTTCCTGCAAGTTTTGATTACCTCTGATATCATCTTTTTTACAGCCTCATTTCTTTCATCACCTATATTTTGTATAATAGCATTATCTCTGTCTATTCCTAATGTTAATTGAGTTAAATCATTGCTTCCTATACTCATCCCGTCAAAAATATCTAAAAATTCATTTATTAATACTACATTTGATGGAATTTCACACATTACATATAACTTTGTTGATTGGTCGCCATCTACCGCGTTTAGAGATGAATCTCTAACAGGGTCTAATAATCCTGATTTTTGAATTAATGTCTTTACTTGCTTTGCTTCTTTTATAGTACGGCAGAAAGGAACCATTATTGTAATATTTTTTAATCCAAAAACTTCCTTTGCTCTCTTTATGGCCTCGCATTCCATTAAAAAGGCCGGCTTGAATTGTGGATCAATATAACGGCATGCGCCCCTAAACCCAAGCATTGGATTAGCTTCATCTTCTTGTTCAAAAAGCTCTCCTCCAATCAGATTGCGATATTCATTGGTTTTAAAGTCAGAAAATCTTACAATCACTTCTTTCGGATAAAAAGCAGCTGCTATCTGCGCGATTCCCTCTGCTAATTCTTTTATAAAATATTCTTTCTTGTCTTTGTGTTCCACAGTCATTTCATTAATCTTTTTAATAACCTCTTTTGATTTAAGTTTTTTGTAGTAATAAAGTGCCAATGGATGAATCCTGATTTTCTCTGCGATAATAAATTCCTCTCTGGCCAATCCTACTCCATTATTAGGAAGAAATGACGTTGCAAAAGCTATTTCAGGAGCGCCAATATTAATCATTATCTTGGTTTTAATCTTTGGAAATTTTTTAAAATTATATTCTTTTATTTTAAAAGAAATTTTTCCATCAAAAATCTTTCCATTAAGACCTTGTGTGCAATCCACAGTTACTTCTTGTCTATTTTTGAGAATCTTTGTAGCATTTCTTGTCCCTACAATACAAGGCACACCTAATTCTCGGGAAATAATAGCAGCATGACACGTTTTACTTCCTTCATCAGTGATAATGGCTGAAGCCATTGGAAATACTGAAGTCCAGTCAGGATCAGTCATCTTGGTAACCAAAACTTCCCCTTTTTTAAATTCAGAGAGTTTTGAAGCATTTTTTATAATATGAATCTTTCCAATACCAATTTTATTACCAATAGCTGTGCCACTTAAAATAGGTTTTTTTGTGGTTTTTATTTTATATTCCCGATAAATATTCGTCTCAATTGAATGAATAGTTTCTGGTCTAGACTGGACAATAAATAATTCACCTGTTTTTCCATCCTTTGCCCATTCTATATCCTGAGGCATCCATTTCTTCTGAATTTTTGAATAATGTTCCTCTATAATAACTGCCCATTTTGCTAAAGTAATAATTTCATCATCAGTAAGCGAAAATCTTAATTGATCTTTTTCCGACACAATAACCTCTTTAAGTCCAGCTTTTTTATTGTAAATATATTTTTTTGTTTTTCTTCCTAAATCTTTTCTAATAATTGCTTTATATCCTTGTTTAAGCGTTGATTTAAAAACATAAAATTCGTCAGGAGTAATCAACCCCTTTACTATCATTTCACCAATTCCAAAAATAGAATTGATTAAAACTATATTGGGAAATCCTGTTTCTGTATCTAAGGTAAATATAACTCCAGAAGATGCTAAATCAGAACGCACCATTTTTTGGACGCAAGTCGAAAGTCCTATATCCATATGTTTAAACCCTTTTTCTTCGCGATACATTATTGCCCTGTCTGTAAACAAAGACGCATAACTGTTTTTAACTGCTTTTAGTAATTCTTCCTCCCCTCTCACATTAAGATATGTTTCATGTTGGCCTGCAAAACTTGCAGAAGGAAGATCTTCGGCAGTAGCAGAAGAACGGACTGCCACATCTGCATCATTTTCTTTATACATTCTACAAAGCTTTTTATAATTTTCAATAATTTCTTTTTCTAAATCTTCTGGCAATGGTGTATCTAAAATTAATTTTCTTATCTGTTTTCCAGTTTCTTGAAGACTCTTAATACTTTTTACATTAAATTTAGACAAAATTGCTTGAATTGTTTTTTTAATTTTGCCTTCTTTCAAAAAATAAAAATATGCTTGAGCAGAAACAGCAAAACCATTTGGAATATTTACTCCTTTTTTTGATAAATTTCTATACATCTCACCTAATGAGGCATTTTTTCCACCTACAACAGGAACATCTTTAATATTTATTTCCTTAAACCACAAAACATATTTCTTCATATTAATATAATTTCAAATTCTTAATTGTTATTTATCTTATAATTTTCAATAAATCTTTTTATTGAACGATCATATGTTTTTTCTGCTTCTTTAGAAAAACAACAAGCAGGCAATTCGTCATTTACTAAATGATATTTTATGCACTCACAACAGATTCCTTTTCTAGGACAACCTGAATAAGTACAAGGACATATTTTAAAATTTTCTTCTTTTTGGCATTCCATATAAAATTATAATTTATTATTCTTTATTATATACGTTTTTATAATCTATCAGGATAATCAGTTGTAATCATATCAACCCCCAATCTTTTCATTTTTTCTATGTCTTTTTTCTTATCTGCCCCCCAAGCGTCAATAAGTAAACCGTTTTTATGAGCTTCTTCAATTAATCTTTTGCTTACAATAGAATAATGAGGACTTATAATATCCACCTTAACATTCTTTGCTCTTCTAATAATCCTTTCTGCTTTTGTCCTTTTTTTTATACCCCCTAATACCACTTTTATGTCAGGAGAAATTTTTTTAATCTTTCTGGCAGTAGAAAAAGATTCTGTCGCAATAATCACCCTCTTTTCTAAATGTCTTTTTTTAATAAATTTTATTATCTTTTTCTCCATTCCATCTTCCTTTAAATCAATCTTATAGACACATCTGTGGTTTAATATTTTTAAAGCTTCTGCCAATGTAAGAACATTCTCCCCATCTTTGTATTTTATTTTTCTTATTTGTCTTAAAGTTAAACTCCCAACTAATCCACTATGATTTGTTAGTCTTTTTAAATCTTTGTCATGAATAACTACAATCTTTTTATCTTTAGTGAATCGAATATCAAATTCCACTACATCTGTTTTTAATCTTAAGGCTTCTTTGAATGATGCACTTGTATTTTCTAGTTTATAACCAGAGGCACCACGATGAGCAATTTTAAGCATAATGTTAAATTTTTATAATGTTAAATTTTTAATGAATTACCCTCTCTATAAGTTATCCACAATGGGGCTTGACAAGATTTGAATGTTCGCTATACTACTAATGCTACTGTCTAGAGAGATTGAATAGCTTGCTATTTAGTTTCAAAGGGCAGTAGCATTTTTTTTTACTATTCTTCCAATAATAATATCCCTGCCTCTTTTTTGATGGCAGAGATCTTTTTTTCTGAAATTTTTGTCTTTTTTGAAAACTTCGCTACATCTATCTTTAATAAATCCTGAACCAACATCAATTTTTGCTGATAAAATATTTCTAATAAATTATTAGTCAAAGATGGAAGAATAGTAATTGGGTAAAATCTTTCTGATTCAATCACATACTCTAACCCCCTTAGCTCTGGATATTTCCATCCTAATAAATCTATACCAGCACACTTAGCATATTTAATTATTTTGCTTGTAAATTTAGTATTTGTTACAATAATCGGTCGTATTTTTAGTTTTTCTGATTTAATTTTTTCAAAAAAATTACCTGATTTCAAATCTAAAAAGCGGGCACAATGAATCAAACCAACTTTTAAATCCACTCTTCCACCTGGCAAACTATGATATTTACATTCTCCAATTAAAAAATACTTTTCCTCTTTGGCTAAAAAATCAATTTCGTGACGAACACATTGTCCTTTAACATATTGATTAAGTTTAATAGAAAAACCTAATTGCATTAAAATCCCTCCGACATATTTTTCAAATGGAAAACCACTGGGACCTAAGCGTCTCATTGATTCTTTTAACCTAAAACGAATTCTACCGCGAGGATACTCTTTTGATAAGATTTGTTCAACTCGTTGAAAGATTTCTTTTGTGGTTATTCCAGAATATGCTTCTCTTTCAATAATAGTGGCAATTTCTTTTGCTAATGCCTTTGAAGCACCAACTCGTTCAGCGCCATTACAAATCTTTTTCCATGAAAAAGGCTCTTTCATGCCTAAGCTGTTAATAATATATAGTTTTTTCATATTTTTATCTTACTTTACTGCCAGGTGATACTTCTCCTTCTGGAATTAACAAAACAGGTCCTTGTGGAGAATCAACTGCTAAAAGCATACCCTGACTTAGATAACCTTTTATTTTTTTGGGCTCTAAATTAGCTACAATAATAATTTTTTTACCTTCTAATTCTTCTAAAGAATAATCCTTAGCAATACCGGCAACTAATTGTCTCTTTTCTGCGCCCAAATCAATGTGCAAAATAAGAAGCTCGTCTGCTTCTTCTATTTTTTCTGCTTTTAAAATTTTGGCTACACGTAAATCCAATTGTTCAAATTGATCAAAAGTAATCATATTTTTTTGAGAAAATGGTTTCTTGTTTTGAACTCGCTTTTGAATCTCCTCTTCATTCATACCAAAATGATGAGCTATTTCGTGCCAAACCGTTTCTTGCACAATTTCTTTAATTCTTTCTTCATTATTATTCGTTGCTTTTTCAATGTTTTTTTGAAATAAAGTTATTTTGTCTGGCGCTGCTCTATAATAACACCCTCTTTTAATCTGAGGAACTCCCTCGTACAAACCCAAAATAGAGCCGCCAGAAGAATAGCCTAATTGTTGTCTCTGAAATTCACTCGGTTCATTTTGTGCTACAATGGCAATGTTTTTCAATTTATTTAGAAACCGATAAGGAAGTTTTTTAAGGGTCTGGCTTATTAAATCTTCAAATCTTTCTTTCTCCATATTTATGTTTCAAGATCTTTAATAATCTCCTCAAAAATATCTGGTGGGATTGGAATTGGATCTCCTGGTTTAGTTATTCCCGGATATTTCCACGCGCTAATAACTTTTATTCTACGACCTCTCTCACTAACAAGTTGATACATTACCCAAATCTCATAAGGATGCTTTTTAGAACCGGCCTTTTGCATTGAAGCTAAAGTCTTTGGAGCAATACCTTCTTCCACTCTTTTAGGATTTCTTATCACCCGCTTTACTCTATTTTCAGAAAGCATATATTGGCGCATTTTTGCTTGAGAATGTTTTGTCCAAACAAATAAACTTTCTTTATTTCGAGCAGAGCGAGAAACAAAGTTCTCGCCGAAGGCGGGGTTTTTATTCTCTTTATGCTTAATAAAATTCATTTTATTTTGAAACCAATTAACCCCCCGTCTTTTTCTACGCTTTCCTCTATGTTTTCAATATTATCTTGAAAATAGTCTTTTAAATTATTTATTAAACTTTCTATATCCTTTTTCGCCCCTTCTGCTACTAAAGTAACGCTTCCATCATTATTATTCTCTACCCAACCAAATATATTAAACTTTTCAGCTAACATATTCACTGTATAACGAAATCCAACACCTTGAATCCGACCATAAAATATAAATCTCTTTTTCATCCTCCATGTTTGAATATTATAACATCTCCATCCTGTACCTCATACTCTTTACCTTCTAATTGAATCCAGCCCTTCTGCCGTGCAACACTCCATTTACCTGCTTCTAATAATTTTTGCCAATTTATCACTTCTGCTTTAATAAATTTATCGGCAAAATCACTGTGAATCATCCCTGCCGCTTCCTGGGCTTTAATACCTTTTTTTACAGGCCAAGCGCGCGCCTCTTTTTCACCAACAATAGTAAAAAAACTCATAAGCCCCAAAACCTGATAGGCTTTTTTGATAAGCTCTAATAAATCAGGATTTGTTTCTAAGTTACTAACAATATATTCTCCTCCTAATCCCTTTACTTTCTCAATAGCTTCTTTTGGCACATCCTCATCTCTGCCATTAAATAAATAAATTTGCTTTTTTGCTGTTAAAAGATTTAAATCTTTCACTGCTGAATTTTCTAATAATTCCTCTTTTAAAGAATTTATCAAAAGATTATCTTCTGTTAGTAAATTCTTTATCTGATTTAATATTTCTAATTCTTTGGTAATATTCTTATCTCCTACCCGAGCTTCCCCTTCTATTTTACTAATTCTCTTTTCTGTAGTTTCTAAATCTTTTAAGATTAACTCGGTATTAACTATCTCGATATCTCTTAGAATATCTATACTTCCTTCTATATGAGCTACTGTCTCTTTTGAAAAACAACGGACTACTTGTACTATAGCATTGGTCTCACGAATTTGAGCTAAAAATTGATTTCCTAAACCTTCTCCTTTATTAGCTCCTTTTACTAACCCTGCAATATCAAAAAACTCAATTACGGTAGGAATTACTTTTTCTGACTTGCTTATTTGAGCTATTTTTTCCAATCTTTCATCAGCAACTGAAACAACGGCCACATTAGGATCAATAGTAGTAAATGGATAATTAGCAATATTAACTTCCTGCTTTGTTAAAAGTTTAAAAAGAGTAGATTTTCCAATATTAGGTAAACCAATAATTCCAATGGAAAGATTCATGGATATACAATTTAAGATTCGAAATATTGTTTCATATTCATTATAAAACAAAACAGAGCTGATAACAATATCAGCTCTGTTTTTTGGTTAAAAAAAATGCTGCCGTTTTTTGGAGCAAGCTCCTCAAAACAACAGCATCATTAGTATAGCAAACAAACATAATTTGTCAAACCCCATTGTGAATAACTCAATATATAAATAAGAACCCTCGCTTCGCTCAGAACCTTGTTTCTCACTTTGTTCGAAATAAAAAGACCTGCTTTATTAACACAACAGGTCTTTTTGAAAGATTTTGCTTATTCAATAATTACCTCATCATCCAAAACTTCTCCGTTAACATCAATTACTTCGTCATCTATAGGTAAGATATCATCAATAACAACTTCTGCAGTAGTAGTTGTGGTGTCAGGAACTACGGGTGATTCTCCTGCGCTACGAACAATCATAATAATAACCACTACTAATATTACAAGTGCTATGATTAACCAGGTTTTATTCATATTTTTAAAATTCCAATTATAATTATTTTAAAGTTTTTTATCGACCTTTTTATCAAATATTTCCTATATTTTAAGTATATATTACTTATTGAAAAAATCAAGGGTTGTGAGCCCAGATGGATTTGAACCATCGACTTCTGCCGTGTGAGGACAGCGCTCTACCCCTGAGCTATGGGCTCACATTTACTTTATTTCTACTGTAGCGCCAGATTCTTCTAATTTTTTCTTAATTTCTTCTGCTTCAGACACAGAAATATTCTCTTTTAATGCTTTTGGAGCAGCATCTACTAAATCTTTTGCTTCTTTCAATCCTAAACCCATGATTTCCTTTATGTCTTTGATTATCTGCACTTTTGCCTGACCAGCATCTTTAAGAATTACAGAAACTGATTCTTTCTTCTCTTCAGCTACCTCCCCCCCTTCACCAGCGCTAGCTGCGCCAGCTGAGGCTATTACTTGAGGAGTAGCAGAAACACCAAATTTATCTTCCAAAGCCTTAACTAAATCTGCTAATTCTATAACGCTTAATTCCTCTACCTTTTTGATTATCTCCTGTAATTTTTCAGAAACTTTTTCTTCTTTCTTTTTTTCCTTTTTTTCTTCTTTTTTTTCTACCATGATAATTATATCACTAAATTATTAAATAAATTATTTTGTTGTTTTTATGCCTTCCAATACCACAACTAATTTCTGTATATTCCCATTTAACACATATAATAATCGTTGCATTGGAGAAGCAATTGAACCAACTAATCGACCTAAAAGTATATCTTTTGATGGTATCTTTGCAAGCCTTATAACTTTTTCCGCGTCTAAGAACACTCCATCTGTTATTCCACCTAAAATCTGCAATTTATCATTCTTTCTGGAAAAATTCCAAAGTGCTTTAGCTGTGTTAATCGGATCACCAAAAGCAAAATTAACCATAAAAGAATTTGCTTCACCATTAAAAATCTCATCTTTATAATCTTCCTGGGAAAAAACAATTTTAGCCAAGTTCTTTTTTACTACCTTCACTTTACCATTATCTTTTTTCAATGCTTGGCGTAATTCATTCATTTCAGAAACTTTTAATCCTAAAAAATTGGCAAAATAAATCGCCTTGGCTTTTTTTATTTGCTCTGATAATTCTTTAATAATTTGTTGCTTTTTTTCTTTTGAAATCATAATAAAATAATGAAAAATCTGTGGTTTCCCACAGATAGAATATAAAAACATTAAATTTATTCCTTACCAGGCCTTATGCTTAATCGCTGCCTGATGTCTTGGGAAACTGTATTAATTTATTTAAGTATATAAAATCTAAATTTCTTTGTCAAGCATTTAAAAGAGCATGGGGTCGGACTTGAGCCAACAATCTACTTATCTTAATTACTGAGCCGGAGGCGAGATTCGAACTCGCGACTTGCTGTTTACGAAACAGCTACTCTACCACTGAGTTACCCCGGCATCTTCATATAAATTACCAGAGATTATGAAAATTGTAAACACGCTTTATTTATGCTAAAATTCACTGAATTATATCAAACCTTTGGTTTATTATGAAAATTAAAAAGACATATTTAGATTATGCTGCCACTACTCCAGTTGATCTTCGCGTATTAAAAGCGATGTCCCCTTATTTTACAGAAAAATTTGGCAATTCTGTTTCTTTACATAATTTTGGTGAAGAAGCAAAAAAAGATTTAGAAAAAAGCCGTTCAATAATGGCAAAAATCCTTAATGCGAAAAATAAAGATGAGATAATCTTTACAAGCTCAGCAACAGAAAGTAATAATCTTGCTATTAAGGGCATAGCCTTTGCCAACCAGAATAAAGGTAAACATATTATTATTTCCTCCATAGAGCATGATTGTATTTTAAACAGCGCTGAATGGTTAGAAAAACAAGGGTTTAAACTGACAAAAATAAAAGTTGATAAATATGGCATAATTGATCCAAAAGAAATAGAAAGAGCAATAAGGAAAGATACAATATTAGTATCAATAATTCATGGAAGCAATGAGATAGGGACTATTGAACCAATTGAAAAAATAGGAAAAATCTGTGAAAAGAAAAAAGTATATTTTCATACTGACGCAGTCCAAAGTTTTGGAAAAATGCCTCTTGATGTACAGAAAATGAAAGTTGATTTATTAACCGCTTCTTCACATAAAATCTATGGGCCAAAAGGCGCAGCTTTGTTATATATTAAAAAAGGAACAAAAATTGAACCATTAATTCATGGCGGAGGTCATGAATTTGGAATAAGATCATCAACAGTTAATGTTCCAGCAGTTGTAGGATTTGGAAAAGCAGTAGAAATTTGTGAAAAAGAAATGAAAAAAGAATCAAAAAGACAAATTAAGTTGAGGAACAAACTAATTAATGGTGTTTTGGAAAAAATACCAGATTCTCACCTTAATGGCCATGGCAAAAAACGATTGCCTAATAATGCTAATTTTTGGTTTTCTTATGTTGAAGGTGAATCTATTGTAATGGATTTAAACTCCTATGGAATTGCTGCTTCTACTGGTTCTGCTTGTGCTTCTGAAAAATTAGAACCTAGCCATATTCTTTTAGCATGCGGATTACAGCCAGAACAAGCTCATGGTTCTTTAAGATTAACCATCGGAAGATGGACTAAAGAACAAGATATTAATTATCTGCTTAAAATACTACCAAAAACTATAAAGAAATTAAGAAAAATATCTCCATATGTATAGTAAAAAAGTTCTACAATATTTTAAACATCCTTGTAATTTTGGAAAAATAAAAAATCCTGATGGTATTGGTAAAGTCGGAAATATTATTTGTGGAGATGTAATGCAGCTGTATATAAAAGTTGATAAAAATAAGAAGGGGGAAGAAATAATTAAAGATATAAGATTTGAAGCTTATGGATGTGTTGCGGCTTTGGCAAGCAGTAGCATTGTTACTGATTTAGCAAAAGGTAAAACAATAAAACAAGCCCTGAAAATAAACCAAAAACAAATGATGGATTCTTTGGGTGGTTTACCTCCCGTGAAAACCCATTGCTCTGTTTTGGCTATTGATGCTCTATCAGAAGCTATCTATGATTATTTAATAAAAAACAAAAAAACAATTCCTGAAAAATTAGAAAAGTGTCATAAAAGAACTAAGGAGGGAAAAAAGATAATTGAAGAAAAATATAAATAATGGACTTTGATAAGGGCAAAAGAATCGTTGTTGGGATGTCTGGAGGAATAGATTCTTCCATGGCATTAATGCTGTTAAAAAAACAAGGATGGAATCCGATTGGCGTTTCATTAAAATTACCTATCTGGCAAAACCGAGCAAATCCTTTAAAAAAAAATACCTATAGCTCTAAACAATCTTTAAAAATTGCCGAATATATTTGTAAAAAACTGGGTGTCCCCCATAATATTGCAGATGCAAGAAAAGATTTTCAAAAAGAAGTTGTTGATTATTTCATTTCTGAATGGAAAAATCTGAGAACTCCAAACCCCTGCGTTATTTGCAATCCTAATTTTAAATTCAAACAATTGCTGCAATGGGCAAAAAAACACAAAATTCAATATATTGCCACTGGTCATTATGCGCGGCTTAGACTAGATAATAAAACTAAAAAATACGAGCTTCTAAAAGCCAAGGACAAAAACAAAGATCAATCATATGATTTATGTTTATTGCCACAAAAATATCTGCCCCATATCATTTTCCCTTTAGGTAATTACACAAAAAAGAATATTTATAAAATCGCGCAAGAAGAAGGCTTTAAGTTATTAACCAAGCAGAAAGAAAGTCAGGATTTTTGCTTTATTGCCGGACAATTACTTTGCCCATTTCTCAAAGAAAAAATTGGCGAAAAACAAGGATTAATTTTAGATTTAAAAGGAAATAAGCTATCTAAGCATAAAGGATTGCATTTTTTTACCTTAGGGCAACGAAAAGGCATAAAATTATCTGGCGGCCCATATTTTGTAGCAGGCTGGGATAAAAGAACAAATAGTCTTTTTATTACTAAAAATAAAAAAACTCTTTATAAAAAAGAGCTGTTTGTTTTTCCATATCATTTGATCTCAGGAAAAAGAATAACAAAACCTATTCATGTGCAAGTTAAAACCCGCTATCAACAAAAACTGTCGCAAGCTTGCTTAATTCCAGAGAAAAGAAAATTAAAGATTATTTTAAAAAAGAATATTTTCGCTCCTTGCCCTGGCCAATTTGCCGTATTTTATCAAAAAGATAAATGTTTAGGCGGTGGAAGAATAATTTGAGCGGACAATGGGAATCGAACCCACACTTTAACCTTGGGAAGGTTACGTACTACCACTATACGATGCCCGCAATATATTATTTCTTTAATCTTCCTATTAAATTATACCAAATTTGAGAAATTTTTGAAATAAATGAATTAGAAGATCTCACCATTAAAGGATCAGAAGAAGTGCTGTTTTGTTGCTCTATAACATTAGAAAAATCTTCAGTTGGTAAAACCATTATCACCTCTTCCCCACTTTTTTTAAGCCCTAACATCAAACGCGCTTCTTTCTCTAATATCTCTTCCTGCTTTCCTTCTTCTAAAAGTTGTTCTAATCTTTTTTGCTCTTCTTGAATATTGCTTTTTCTTTGCTCTAAACTTTTTACTTCATCAGTTAATAAACGATATCTTTGCCAATCCTCTCTAATCCTTGAAGAAAAGAAAAAAATAAGAGCAAGGCTGACTATAATTAGAAATATTCTTTTCATGTTTAATCAGATTTAGAAAAAATCTTAAGAAAAACCTCTGGAGGAACCTGAAGATTAGCTTGGTCTAACAACCTTTTTTTTCCTTTTTGTTGCCTTTTCAAAACCTTCATCTTTCTTGTTCTATCGCCTCCATAAAGACCCGCTGTTACATCCTTTTTTAACGCAGATAGGGTTTCCCTAGCAATAATTCTACCAAACGCTTTTACTTGAATAGAAACTGGGTAACTCTGATGTGGTAAAATCTTTTTAAGTTTTAAAGCTAATCTTCTGGCATTCTTTTCCACTTTTTTTCCAAAGATTATTCTAGATAAACTTTGAAATGTTTTCCCTGCTAAAATTACTTCTAATCTTTCTAACTGCGCCTTTTTATATCCAGATATTTTATAATTTAAAGAAGCATATCCTGAAGAAATAGATTTCAAATTATCATAGAAATCTTTGATAACCTCCTCTAAAGGAATCTGACAAGTAATTATCAATCTCTCTGAAAGACTAAATGTGTTCATATCTTGTCCGCGAGAATCATTAATAAGTTTCAAAATTGCTGATAAATATTCTATTGGTGTAATAATCTCCATTTTTACCCAAGGCTCTTCACAATAAAGAATTTCATCTGAAAGTGGCCATTTACTGGGATTAGTAATAATCCTTGGTACCTTGTCGCCTTTTAACAAAACCTTATACGGCACAGTAGGATGAGTAATGATTAAATCTAACCCGTATTCATCTTTAAGCCGTTCTTGCGTAATCTTTAAATGCAACATTCCTAAAAATCCCAGTCGATAACCCCTTCCCAATACTTCCGAATTTTCAGGAACAAAGTAGAGCGCAGAATCATTTAATTTTAATTGGGACAAAGAATAACGAAAATTTTCAAAGTCCGGACCACCTTTAGCTAAATAAAAACCAGCAAATACCATTGGTTTTGGTTCTTCATATCCTGGTAAAATCTCTATTGGTAATTTTTTAGTTATTGTATCGCCCACTTTTACTAATCCCGGATTTTTCAGACCAGTGGCTACCCATCCTATTTCTCCAGATTTTAAACTTTCCTTCGATTTTAATTCTGGAGCAAAATAACCCAAATCTACAATATCACTTTTTGCTTTACTTGCAGTAAAAATAATTTTTTCACCTTTTTTAACTCCACCTTCAACAACACGAACATAAGCTATCACCCCTTTATAATAATCATAATGCGAATCAAAGATTAACGCGCGAAAAGGTAATTTTTCATTAATAACTGGTTCAGGAACTTCAGAAATGATTTTTTTCAATAATAAATCCGTATTTTTACCCGTCTTAGCAGAAACGAGAATAATATCATCGCTTGTTACATTTAATAAATCTGCTAATTCTTTTTTCTTATTTTCTAAATCATGAATATCTAAATCAATTTTATTAATAGCGCCAATAATTTTTAACTTTTGCTCTTTAGCTAATTGAAAATTAGAAAGCGTTTGTGCCTGAATCCCTTGCATACCATCAACCAATAATATAGCCCCTTCTACAGCAGCTAAAGCGCGGGAAACTTCATAAGTAAAATCTACATGGCCTGGAGTATCAATAAGATTTAAAATAAAACCATTGTAAATCATCTGAACAGGATGCATTTTAATGGTAATTCCATGTTCTTTTTCCAAAGCCATCCTATCTAAATATTGTGGTGTTAGTTTATTTTGGGAAATAGTATTTGTCAATTCTAAAAATCTATCAGCCAAAGTAGACTTGCCATGATCTATATGCGCAATTATAACAAAATTTCTAATATTCTTATCTTTTTGTTCCATATATCTTTTGAAGAATAACTCTTTTTAATTCATCTATTTCTTTAATCTTAAACCAATTACAAAGTATTACGAACACGGTAAAGGAAATTATAAAAGCAAAGCAAGCGCACAATGCTAAATTAACAACTTTATCTATAGGAAAGATTCCCTTAAGAAAGGCAAAAAATAAATAAGCCACTATTCCGCTTAATAAAGAAACAATGATTATTTTTCCTAAAGAATAATAAAATCTTCTTATTGAATCAAAAGGAATATATGTTTTTAACAAAAGAAAAAGAATGAGGAAATAAAAAAAATAAGTAATCGCCACTGCAATAGCTAAACCAACTACTCCAAAAGATATTCCTAATTTATAGCATAAAAAGAATCCTAATGAATAAGAAATCACACTGGCAATAAATGGCTTTAAAGCATCTCCTTTTGCAAAAAATACTCTCAAAAGAAAAGCGTTAACTCCTTGAAAAATCATTCCAAAAGAAAGAATGGAAAAAACCTGTATTGTTTTCACTGTAGAAGCCCAATCAAATTTTCCATACCCCAATAAAAATCGGATAATGGGTTCGCGGAAAATGAAAAACCAAACAGCTATAGGAATAAGAAAAAAGAAAATTTGTAAAAGAGTATCAAAAGAAGTTTTAATAAAATCTTCATGTTTTTTCTCGACGTTTAATTTTGACAAACTGGGAAAAGCGGCGACAGCAAAAGACAATGCAAAAACTATCTGAGGTAAATTTTGAATATCGTTGGCAAAATTAAATACAGCAATACTTCCCTCTCTTAACATACTGGCTATGGCAATAATGCCCAAAAGAAAAACCTGATAAGCAATAATCCCCAAAGAACGAGGCACCATCATTAAAATCACTTTTTTTAGACCTTTATCTAATTTCCTAAAAAAGGAAAAATTAAAAGTAAATTTATAGCCTGTTCCAAAAAGAGCTGGAATTTGGACTAAAATATGAAGCAAAGCCCCTAAAACCACCCCCCATGCTAATCCTTTTAAACCCATTGATGGAACAAAAAAGACAATCCCTATTATTATTCCTAAATTATACATTACAGGCGCTAATGCACTGGCTAAAAATAATTTAAATATTTTCAAAATACTCGCAGCAACAGAGGAAATTCCCATTAAGATAGGCTGAATCATCATAATCCTTGTCAAGGTAACAGTTATTGCTAATTGATCGGGGCTAAAACCTATTAAAAGGCGGGATAAAAGAGGCTTTGCAAATATCGCGACTAATAGAGCTAATACCCCGACAAAAGAGCCAATAATGAAAAGAATGGCATTAGAAAATTGCCATGCTTTTTTTTTGTCTTTTGCCCAATACTGGCTAAAAACAGGAATAAAAGCGGCGGAAATAGCACCCATAATAAAAATATTATAGATCATATCAGGCAAACGAAAAGAAGCGTAATAAATATCCAAATTTCCAGAGGCGCCAAATCGGCTAGCTAAAAGCGCATTTCTTAAAATACCCAAAAAAGCGCCAAATAATGTTAAACTGCTCATTAACATTGCAGCGCCAAAAATCGTTTCAGATTTATGATTTAATATTTTTTTGAAATTAACCATCGTAAATTTGATTAATATTCCCTTTCAAAGTCAAGTGTCATATCATTCTCTAAGGGAACCAATTTGCTAAAAGGAAAAAGCGTCGGAACAATTTTCACATTATCAGGCATAACAAATTCATAAGAAAATTTTACATTCTGCCCACTTTGTTTTTGAACTTTTAATTCCCATGATGAAAAATCAGTCCAATCAAAAGGTAATTTATAAACCAGCTTGAAAGGTTTTGCTGACAATTTTGCCCAGGTACCAACCACTGTTTTTCCTCCTTCCTCATAAATTTCAATTCCAAGATTATTATCTTTTATTCTTCCTTTTTCCATTAAAGACAAATCATAGTCTTCCTTATATCCTAATTTTTTATAATACAAAGAAATATCTTTATTATTTTTCAGATAACCGTTTTCTGCCTTTTTAATTATTATCCCTTTAGGAAGATAGATCTTTAGATAAGTTTCCTGGGATCTATCAATAGAAGAAGAAACATTAATCATTAAAGTGTTTATTATTTGCCCATCAGAAATAAATTCGGTTTTTAATTCTATTGTTTTGTCTCTTATATCCTCAGAAAAATTCTTGTTTAAAAGATTAAAAATAACTCCCAGGTAATCATCTTTGCTTTCTTCTATTCTTCCTGTCCAGTTCAAAAAATCAAAAAAATATTCTAATTTGTCATCAATAACATAAAGCTGAATCTCTTTTTTTGAGAAAGCATCTACCAAAATATCTGGAATCTGGGAAAGAATTTGAGGAGAAACTTTTCTTAATTTTGTTTGTAAAGCTTGAAAAAATACTGGGAAAAACTCCAGTTGTTCGCGCATAGGAGCAGGTTTAGCCATTTCCTGAATCTGACTTTTAAAAAAAGAATGAAAATTACTTTGGTCAATAATTGAATCGTAATTATCAACTCTTATTGGTCCAATAACTTCTAAAAGATCGTTTAAAACAGAAGAATTAATAACTATCACTCCATCCAATAAAGGCCTAATTCCTGTGTTTGAATAAAAATTTAATATTTTTTGTCCGCTGGAAGGATAATCAAAAAACCAATTGCTATCATGAAAAAACCATTTATCACTAATAGATTGCAAGGGATCAGGTGGAATAATCTTCTCTAAAAAGATTTCCTCCAAAGCAAAAATATTATTTCCTGAAAATTCTATCTTTCCTTCATTAAAAGATAAAATCACATAAGCCCCTATGAAGCCGCCTGTAGGCCTTGGTATTGCTGTTTCCTGAAATAAAACAAGATAATTCTTTGGTTTAGCGTCTCCAAAAAACAAAAGCCAATTTTCTAAATAATGTTTTTGGTCTTTTATATAGCCTATATTGTATCTATCCAAATAATCTAAATCCCTATTAATATCTTGCAGATAAGATAATGAACCCTTGTCTTGTTGGAACATTGAAGCAAGCAAAAACCCATTGTTTATTTCTTTTAAATTATCATCAATTCTTTTTAAGTGTTGCCTTAGTTCAATCCATTGTCCGATTACAGGTAAAAAAGAAAAATTTTCATTAAGAACTGCATTATTGTTAATTAAATCAACTGCCTCCTCAAAATTATTTTCTCTTAAAAAATTGATAATTCCCTTGTTAGTATTATTGTATGCAATTATTTTTTGTCCAGCAAAAAAAATTAAACCTATAAGTAATAAGCTTAATACAAAAATAGATAGAACTTTTTTATTTTTTATCATTGTTCCTGTTTTTTCATCTTACTATAAATCCTTGAATTAATCAAAAAAAAGGAGTATAATAATCCTTGATTGAACTGGGTAGTCGCTCTGCTGTTTGCTTGCAAAAAGCAGGGAGGAAAGTCCGAACACCACCGATTCTGTCTAAAAAACATCATCGGTAAAAGGTAATAGCTAACAGCTATCGTTCCAGTTTTTGCCACTTAGTGGCAACACTAAGGACGGATTTACAACTGGAATAGAGGTGCGAACAGAAACGTTTCGAACTGAAAAGTTCGAAACACCCTAATCATCTTTTTAATTAGGGTGAGTCCTGAAAGTAATTTCGGGAATGAAACGGCTAAATCCTTACTGGGTGCAAAGCTCGTGTCAAGTACTCAGAATGTTGAGTACTTGAAGTGGCCGCTTGACCCTGAGAGTAATTTCAGGGCTAGATAAATGACTACCGCCTCGTTAAACGAGGTACAAAATTCGGCTTATAGGTTCAATCGTCAATAGATAAAAATCGTCTCGCTAAACGGGACGATTTTCTTTTACAAATTTAATATGTTTTCGCTACGCCTATCAATGGCCTGATTAACTAAATAATCAGCCTTTTTATTTTCTTCTCTTGGGATATAATTAAATCTTAGAAATGGAAAATTAAATTTTAAATTCCATATTTCCATAAAAAGCAGCTGAAGTTCTCTTTCTAAAACTTTATATTCTCCGTTTAGTTGATTAACTATTAATTCAGAATCAATATTAACAATTACTTCTGTATTTTTAAGCTTTGATTTTCCTAATAAATGTTTTGCTTTTTTTAAAGCAAAGATCACTGCCTTATATTCGGCTACATTATTAGTCGCATCACCTATATATTCAGCATATTCCTTGTCACCAATGACAACCCCAATACCTGCTGGTCCAGGATTATTTCTTGCCCCTCCATCAGTATAGACTTCTAATTTGTTTATTTTTTTATTATCTATTTTTTCATTCATAAAATTAAATTTCAGTTATCATTTCTCCATGGGAAAGAATCTTCAGCTTTAATAGCAAAACCTGCTGCGCGCTTATGCCCTCCGCCGCCATATTTTTCTGCTATTTTTGAAACATCCACCTTCCCATTAGAACGCAAAGATATTCTTTTAAAATCTCCTGCCTCAAACCATATTATTGCCATTGGAGGCAATTGTTTTATTAAAACACTACCTATCTGAGAAATTAAAACGGAGGAATTTACAACTAAGGTTTTTATTTTCCCCATTTTAATCTTTTTTGCCTTTTGCACAATCTCTTTTATCATTTCATCTTCATGTTTAACAATTTCTTTTCCTATTAATATATATTTTTTCCTTTTTTTATTATCCTCAATATCATCAGCTAATCTATCCCACTCTTTAGGGTCAAAGTCTGATAAACTTATAGAAGCTATAATTTCACGGCTGAATCGCCTTTTAAAGTTCCATAAATCCATATCCTCTGCATAAAGCAATATCTTCGGAATTTTCTTCTCTGGAAAAAAGTATTTCCAAGTTAAAATCGCAGCTGAATGTCTCATATTAAGCCTAATAATAAATGAACCAGGAGATGCTAAATCTAAGTTCTTTTTAGCGCTTAAATGATGATCAATAATAACAATTTCACAATCATCTTTTTTCAACTTTTCTAAAATCTTCCTATCAGGACATACATCTAAAAAATATATCTTTTTCTTTTTAATATTATAATCAAAAGAGACTTGATAGTTGAATGGAATATATTCAGCTTTATTTTTAAACATTTTCCAAGCTACCCAAGCACAAGCAAATCCATCTTGGCAATTTTTATGATAAAAAACAATAATATCAGACATTTTTTTTATTATTTATTTAGAGCCAATAGTCCTGGTAAAGATTCACCAGCAAGATATTTAAGCATTGCTCCACCACCTGTTGAAAGGAATATGGAATTTGGAATTTGAAGTTTGAAATTAAGAGTTCTAAGACTAGCGATGGTTTCTCCTCCACCAATGGCTGAAAAAGCTATTTTATTTTCAATAATAGCATTAATAATTTTGTTGGTTCCATCAAAAAACCCTTTTTCTTCAAATTTCCCCATAGGGCCGTTAAAAAATATTGTTTTTGCTTTTATAATCATCTTGGAAAAAGTATCAATAGATACTGGTCCTATATCAAGGATATTATCATCTTCGGTTATTTCCTTCAATTTTCTAACCTTTTTTTGATTATTTTTATCCAAAACCATAAAGTCGCCAGGCAAAATCAACTCTGTTTTTCCAATATTTAAATCTTTTGCTTGAGCAAGAGTTTTTTTATCATAAAGCGATTGACCAATACAAAAATCATTTGCCTTTAAAAACGTATTAGCCATAACTCCGCCTAATAAAATGAAATCGGCTTTATCCTTAAATTTTTCTATAACAGATATTTTGTCTTTTATTTTAACTCCACCCAAAATTACAACTAAAGGATGTTGTGGTTTTTGAATAATTTTATTTAAATTTATTAATTCTTCTTCAAGTAAAATTCCTGCATAAGAAGGCAGAAATTCTGTTATTCCACATAAAGAAGCTATTTTACGATGACAAACTGAAAAAGCCTCATTAATAAAAATATTAGCTATTTTTGCCAATTTTTTAGCAAAATCTTTATCATTCTGATTTTCCTCTTCATAAAAACGAATATTCTCCAAAAGAATTATAGAACCATCTGGCAGATTTTCAATTTCTTCTTTTACGCCTTTTCCGATTAAGGTTGTTGTAAAATATATGCTTTCACCAATTAATTTTTCCAAATGATTTACAATTGACGCTAAACTAAATTCTGGTTTATTTCTGTCTTTAACATCTGGCTGGCCTAAATGAGAAATTAAAATAATCTTTTTCGCTTTTTTCTCTCTTAAAAATTGAATTGTCGGTAAAACGCGCTGAATACGAAAATCATCTATAATCTTTCCATTTTCAACAGGAATATTAAAATCCACTCTCATTAAAATACTCTGCCCAGAAATATTTACGGACTTCAGAGATTTTACAGACATAAAAATAAATTCAAAATTTAAAAATCAAATAATACTCTTATCTTAACTTATAAGTAACAGTCAATATTACAGTAATATCCTGCGTACCGGGTTCAATTGGAGCTGTTATTTCATCAGAAGAACCAGGCACTGCTTCCATTGTTGCAGTTCTATAAACAGGAATACCCTGCCCTTCTGAAATATCAATGATTTTTCCTAATTTAATTGAGCTTTTTTGCGCTAATAATTTAGCTCTTTTTTCTACCTTGTCCAGTGCTAGAATACGAGCCTCATTTTTGTAATTTTCAGTATCATCAATAACAAAACTCACATTGGAAATCTGATTCACTCCTTTCTCAGACAATCCTCCTACAATTGTATCAATTTTATCAAAATTTCTAATTTTAACTTCTATGCCCTGATCTAATTTATAACCGATAATTTTTGGCGAACAAGAAGGATAAGGTTTATCTCCAGGTTTTTTACACCATGTATAATCATATTCAGGATTTAAATTATATCGAACAGTTCTAATATCATCTTCTTCAACTCCCTGATCTTTTACAAAAGTAACAGCTTCCTGCATCCTTTCGTTATTTTCTTTCTGTACTACCTCAGCTTTTTCTCCTTGATTGATTACATAAAAAGTAATTTTCGCAATATCAGGTTTAACTAAAACCTTTCCCTCAGCAGTAAAAGAAATTGTATGCTCGCCTTGATTGATAATGCTTTGTGCCTGATGATAATTATAATAACCCCAACTTAAAACACCTAAACTTAAAATTACCAAGAAAGCTACTAAAGTATTGACCAATTGTTTTTGTTCTTTTTCATCCATAATTTTATTTTATTATTTTTTTAAAAAGTTTTGTAAGGTCTACTTTATTTGTACTGGCTCGACCAACTAAAACACCGTTAATTTCTTTCAAAGACAAAAAAGAAACAATATTCTGGGAGTCTACTGAACCACCATAGAGAATATATATATTTTTCGCTATTTCTTCTGAAAATCGTCTGGCAAGCCAAAAACGAATAAGGTTAATGATTTTTTCAGTTTCTTCTGGGTTTTCCAATTTTTTTGGTTGATTAGCACTAATGGCCCAAACCGGCTCATAAGTTATGATTAAATCTGATGAATTCTCAAGAATAACCCCCCTTAAAGCATAATTTAATTGTTCAAAAAGAATCTTTTTTATCCAAAAGGACGAAGAAGAATCATTTTTCTTCCTCTCTTTTTCTCCAACACAAAAAATCGGAGTTAAATTATTGCTTAGACAAGCCTTTATTTTAGAATTAATTATTTCGTTAGTTTCATTAAAATATTCCCGTCTTTCAGAATGCCCAATAATAACATATTCTACACCAAATGATTTTAACATTTTAGGTGAAATCTCCCCAGTAGCAGAATTACGGTTAAACCAAAACACATCCTGAGCCCCCAAAGAACATTCTTTTTCAAAAATATTTGATGCTTCTGCCAAATAAACATAAGGAGGAACTATAATTATTTTATTTGGCTTAACCTTTTGTGAAAACTTTTTAAAAATTTTAAAAATCTCTTCCGCTTCTGTAAGAGATGAAGGCGCCATTTTAAAATTAAAAACAATAAATTTATTCATAGTTAAGAGAAAATATTTATTCCAAAAATAGTTAAGAAAGTTACTAAAATTCCTGCTAAAAGCGCACCTAAACTAATAAGCCAAAAAGCATTTTTATGCTTAACACCAAACAAGAATGCGGCTATTGAACCAGTCCAAACACCTGTAAAAGGCAAAGGAATCGCGACAAATGCCACTAATGCCCATTTCCCCCATTTATCAAAACCATTTTTTGTTTTTCTCCTTGTCCTTTCAAAAAGCCAATTTAAAAAACGGTTAAAAAAATCAGATTGTTTGCTCAAATAATCAGATAATCTATCTAAAAACCAAATTATAGGAATTATTGGTAAAATATTTCCAATTAAACTTAAAAGTAACGCTTTTGGCCAGGAAAAATAAAAAATTCCCATAGCTATAGGAATTGCCCCACGCAATTCAATAATCGGAGAACTAGCAATAATAATAGTCCAAAGTTCATTCATATTATCCCTCATAGTATAACATTTTCAGGTAAATTAAAAACCCTCATACTTGTTTGCCCATCAGCCCATAAGTATGAGGGTTAATTTTTTATCCTTCTATTTATTCTTCTTTATTCTGGCTTTTTTGATTTGTTAATGCTACGTTCTAAAAAAGTTAATATAAGAAGCGCTGCAAAAACGCAATAAATTAATACCAGCATTGCCCCAGGAAGCCATATAAATTTTTCCAGATAGATATTAACTATACCAATTCTCCTGCCTATTGCATAAAGACAAAACACAACTAGTCCAGGAATCACAACTGCATTATACAATCTCACAATTAATTTTTTCTTCATTAACCTTTTCACCTCTTTTCAAATTATTCATTACAACTTTCTCTAATATTTTTCCTTAACTCTTCTAATCCTCCATCTAACCTATTAAATATTTTATCCAACTCATCTTTATTCTTTCTTGCATTCTTTTTAATAGGAAAAAGAATAATTTTCTTGATAGTAAGAAAAATAATCACAAAAAATCCTACTAAAAAAGTAATCACAATGAATCCTACTAAAAGAATCACAATGCAAGCAAACTTGATCAAGGACAAAACATTTTTTATTTCCATTCTCATCTTACCTCTCATTCTTTATCACCTCCATTTAAAATAATTTCATAAAAATAGATACAACTAATATCGTAAATATTTTATACATTCATATCCTTTCTAATATAATCTCATCTAATAAAAATATAAGACGTTTTAACATCCTTTTTTATTTATTTTTTAAGGTGCTAAGAATATCACCCTCTCAGAAAACACTTTCGACAAAATATCCTCTGATAGGGTG
>SDBT01000827.1_pt1 | contig 51088 bp, 97 predicted proteins | sample 2277101 | NCBI WGS metagenome assembly SDBT01 (sample SAMN10404973, study PRJNA504765) | marine sediment metagenome | isolation source: marine sediment core GS10_PC15, 103 cmbsf | place: Arctic Ocean: Southern Knipovich Ridge | collected 2010
ACATCACTGCGATAGGCTTGGGCGCCATTGACTGAGTTGAACCAGTATTTGCCCTCATGTATGCTGGTGAGTATTGCCAGCAATTCCGACAGTTCCACATACCAACCACCAAAGGCATCAAACAGGCATAAGCCGATACATGATTTGCCAGAACCCGGACCACCATGCAGCAGTAATGGCCAGTGGCAATCGGTTATGACCTGGTTGATGCGGGTTGCCCGCTTTGAACCGACTTTATCCCGCTGTCGATTCTTGCCAGACTCAACATAGAATGGTGATACGGGGCCACGTTCAAGCATCGATGTTTTCTCCCATACCAGCGTATTGGCCATCTTTAACCGGCACCCGGCTGGCTAGCTGCTCCTTGCTTTGTACCTGCCATTCCTTTTGGTCATCATCGTATCTGCCATCATTGAACCAAGTAGCAGGATGTGGGGTAAACCGACCAGCCTTGCCGGCGGGGCTGTCTGCGTATCTTTGGACCCTGGCCAACATCCAATCGTGGCCATATTGGCACCGTTCCAATGCTCTTTGGATAGCGGGTATCGCAGCGCGCTTGCCGACCTTCCGGGGGTATGCCTGATATATCTGCTCAACGACTTGCTGGTTTTCTTTTGTATTACTTTTCTTACTCTGTTCTCTGTTCTCTGTTCTCTGAGGAGCGACTTTGGATTTCACTTCGGAGCCATCTGCGCGCACATTGCGCGCATGGTATTGTGCTTGGAACTCCTCGACCTTTTTAGGGTCGCACTCATAAACCTCTATGAAACCAGCACTTATGAGCGGTTTAAGGTCTGGCTTGCGGGGCCAATGCAGCTCAGATTTGAGCCACTTCTCACACTTTGGAACCACTTTGTTGTAACTTGCATACAACATCCAGACAAGTATTAACAACAAGCGCGCAGGAACCGGCAGACGTAGGAACGCAAAGTCTTTGATAAGACCCTTCCTTTTCCCTTCAGAATTCCTGACGTACAGCTTTATCCAGGGCGGGTTATCTCTAGCATAATGCTGGTACTTGTTCCAGTTCAATACTCTTATGTATTCCAACTTTTTTAGCCTCCATGCCGCTTTCCCGTTACCAGATATTTGAGTCCCAGCTGATGTATTCCACTAGTTGCTCCATTAAGAACTCCATCTTTTCTCGGCGATGCTGGGTGTTTCCATAGCTGGTAAAATCGCTGCCATCCCAGTCGTCCGTAAACGTGAGAATAATGACGCCCAGGGCCCCACACTTATCTGCTATTGCCTTTGCATCTTCAGAGGTAACTTCACTACTCATATCATGCCTCCTATTATCAGTGTCGCTTATCCGTATACTAAATTAGTAAAGATTAGTATAAGATTAGTACATCGTAACTACTTATGCCATAGGGCGTTATGGCGGTTTATTCCTTCCACTCCAGCTCCCAGCCGAGCTTTTTGGCGGCGGCCTCGGCGGCCAGGATGGCAGTTCGGAGATGTTGGTACGGTTTAGTGCGGTAAAAATTGTAAAAATAATATGATCGACCTACAGGTCGTGCAATTTCTGTCCACCATAAACCGTTCGTTGTTTTTTGTGTTCTTGCCACTGCTTTTTTAAGTCTTTTCTTCGCCATGCTCGGCCTCCTTTACCTCAGGGTTGTCGTGGGCGTTACCGATAACCAGGCACTGATCGTGTTCAAACGTAAGCTCGACGATACCCCTATCTCCAAAACTGACAACCCACATCGCATTGTACATCTTCACTCTGCCAATTAAATTGCGGTCAGCCTTGCCGGCTTCTCCTATTATGTCCTGGCGTTGTAGCAAAGTGTCTTCCCATATTGGAGTGCCATCCCGATCATGTTCCCCTGTGTGTTGCCCCACCGTGTAAGGGTCAACTTCAACAAAACTTTCAATCGCTGGGTCGGTATACTCCGTCTCTGCCAGCGTGGCATCGTCTAAAATAATGCAATGGTGCCCGTCGGCTTGGCAGTAAAAGCCATACGCCCATCGACCAGTGCTTTTTGTTTTGCCCCGGAATCTTATTTTGCGCATTGCTCGGCCTCCTTGAGTTCCTGAGTTACCTCATCAAACAACATTGGCCTCCAGTTAAGTTGGTCACAAACCATCACTATGTGGTCCCTGGCTTCATGTTTAGCTTCAAAGCTCCTGGTGATATGTATGCTGTCATCGCACTGTGCGTGGCAGTTCCAGCCTTGGTCGGTTTCCTCATAAGACAAGTACGCAGTTTTAAGATTGCTCATCATGTGCCTCCTCTAGTTAAATTTGATCCTGTGCGAGTCGCCGCCTTCGCTGCAGTAATGGTTGTGGGCTATATTGATAAATCTATGGGCCGTGATGCATTTCCAGGAATCAGGGAAGTCTTCTCTAGCTATTTGCAATGCCTTTTCAATAGCCTCAAGGCGGGCCTTGCGTTCTTCTGCCACTTCGTCACTCATCATGTGCCTCCAGTAGCTCCACCGTGTCGGGGTTGACTTCAAGGAAGCCAGCGATACTGTCCCCGTGTGAAGAAAACGTACTCATACAATCAAAATCCAATAATTCGGCATTGTCCAAAATAATATAAGCCTTGCCTTGGACTTGACAAAACCACCCTTCAATCTCATGTACGGGGCGGTGGGATAAAGTTTTACCCTTGCATTTTTTTGGTATCATGGCGTCTCCTTGTCGCTGGCATCTGCGGCCCCCACAAAACAGTTCAGGCATTGCTCGATAAGTTCTGAGTAATCTTCTGGTTTTTCGCCTGATTGCCAAGCATTAACTGCCTGAAGTCCTAGTTCCTGGAGTAACGCCATGGGGCTTAGGCCACAGCCTATACAGACTATTGTGTTGCCAGAAGACAAGGCCATGGGCCCGTCCTTCCTAAAACACGGGGTCATATCTGATTTGGCGTGTTCGCACTCTGCTGTCATCATTCACTCCTTTCAGTTGCTGGGGTGCCGGGGGACTTGCGTTGCCAGGGCTTGGGATACGGCTGCCAAGCCAGAATCTTGAAATAGCCCTCCGAGGCAAACCATTCGCCAAGGTTCCGCCCAAACAGCCCTTGCCATTCTTTGCCTGTCCAGCGACCCACCTCTACAAACAAATCCTTGCTATTTAAGGTCTCCAGCGTCAGGTGCAACGGCTTGTTGGGTTCCGGCAGTGGGTCTTCACCAACAACCTGCCAGGGGCGTGAAGGGGCCGCCTGTGCTAATAGCTCCAAAAGGCGACCTACCTCATCACGAAGCTCTTGTACCTCTGGGGGTACAGGATAAATATCGGTCATCATTCGCTCCTTTCAAGTTTCAGGCCGTACAACTCAAAGAACTTGTCGTACACTGTGATCGACATTGGTGTTGACGGTATCACCGGTTGGATTCGTGCAGGCACATCAAATATATTGCCCCATTGATTCGACACGTCGGCCCCTTTGTCGATTCTGATATGTTGCCAATCTTCTGTACCGTCGCCGATGCTGGAGAACGTATTACCTATTATAATCGCCCCTGGCCCGCGGGTTACGTACGCTCCGCCGTCACAATCAAGAAATTCATTGCCGATGATGTGCTTGGTCGCCGTTTCGTGCCATATTGCAATGCCCTTGCCGCGGCCCCACGGGTTAAGGGGATCGTAAGTCAGCGGGTATTTGCCTGTAACATCAACCGTGCTGTGATGTATGTTAGTAATAAGGTTTCCAATGATGTAAATGTCAGTGCCGAATCCGATATTGTTGCCTGGCCCAACGGCAGTTGACATCCGCACGCCGTATTCACAATCATATATCTTATTGAACAGAATCCAAACGTTGTGCGGGCCATACGACAAGCCAATACCTTCGCCCGGGCTGGACGGGTCGGGATATACTGGCCGATGTGCATAACTTACATTTTGTGAAATAATCACATCGGTGGCATACTTGGTGAAAATGCCTGCCTGTTTGTTGTGGTGTACCGTGTTCCTGCCAATATATATATGGTGCGTGGTGGCTTGCAGGGTGGCAATGCCGGCGCCCGTCTGAATGCCGTTTCCACTGTTGTGATACATCTCATTGTCAACTGCCCATAGATGATTAACGTGAGCACCAACCGCTATGCCGCTAACGTCTTGATCGTAATCAGCAAGCCAATCGCCATTGTCGTGGATCACATTGTTGAAGATCACGGCATTAGTGACTTCGCCATTGCTGGCCGACGGCCTGAAGACCTGGATCGCACCGCCGCCGGTAGCTGACGGATTGGTTATTTCGCAATTCCGTATCACCACGTGATCGCTGGGGGCACAGAATATGAGCCGCGTTAAGGCTAGCCCTTCGATGATGATATAGCTGTTGCCGGTTGGATCGTAGACCTCGACTTGTGTGGTAATTTGAGGCATTCCAATGCCACGGTAAAAGATGGGTGCTTTTGCCGTTCCTGCCCCACCCATCTTGATCCTGCTGTTGGTGTAAGGCCCGCCATGCACTTCTACGACACTACCTGGGCCAACAGACCATGGAATCGTCATACGGGGCTTGCTGGGGAATCCAAACGGATTCTCAAAGTTGGTTGCAGCCGGATGTGTATTGTCGACATAATAATCAAACGCCATAATGCCGTCTGCCATCAAGGCCATTCTGTCGTAGTGATCGTACTGTTCGGTAATGCCAAATTCAGGCATGGGAATCCCGATCGGTGGCAGCCATGACGCTGGCTCCGGGGCAGTATCGTTATCGCAGTCAAGCCAGTGTGCGGCCAGAATCGCAAAGTCAGGCCAATTGACACAGCCGTCACGGTTTAGATCGGCAATGGCGTGCCGCTCTATCGCCTTGGCTGGTGGCTGGGTTGTTGGCCGACGCTGGGCGCAGCCGCCGAACATTACGGCCACGGTTATGCTAAGATGTACCAGCCGTTGGGGGGTCATTGGGGGTCCTCTGGGTAAACGTAATGAATCGCACGGTCGATGTAGGGAAGGCCTCTTGCCCAGCCCCGCTTGATGACTGCTCGGCGAAACCGCCAACACGCCTTTAGCAAGACTTCATTATGTGCCCTGAGTTCCGTTATCTCTTGCTCCAGGAACTCAGGGTCGCTGCGAACATAAAGCCCCATCACTCACCACCTTTCGGCACTATGCCAAGCTCTGTTAGGACGGCTCGCTGTGCTTGGCATAACTCAGAGACTAAGCGATGTGTTACAAAGCCACAGAACGGGCATTTGTAATATATTACGACCCGCGTGTCCTCAACCGAGATGCGATCAAAGACGTCCTTGTGTTCTTTGCTATATATACAGTGTGCCTGCTTTTGGTATATGTTGCTCTCGTCGCGCACCCTACCGCAACGCTCCTGCCAATAAGCTTTGTCTTCTCGCGACTGTTTTCGCAGCATTCTGATCTTACTCTTTAGCCCAGCCAGTTGTTCTTTTTCTTTTTTCGTCATCACTCACTATCCTTTCTTTGCCTCTGGGCAAGGCTCCCACCACAGATGTCCGCAGAATCGGCAAACATACTCATAGCTGTTGGGGGGCCTTTCTGGCTGATTGACTTTTCGAAGGGCTACACCATTCTCTACGCCAGCCCAAGCGATATCGCTCTTCATGTTCTCGTTTCCACAATTAGGGCAATCAGACCAGCCCGGACCATCGTGCTTCATCATTTCCCTTAGTTGGCATTTCGGGCACTCACTCATCACTCGCCTGCCTTTCGCATAACAATAATCCCGCAGCGGCCCTTACGGACGCCCATGCGCGATTCTTCCCTGGGTTGCCATTGCCACCACATACATCGGTCGTGCATGCAGCCTTCAACTGTTGGGTTTTTTCTGAACAAATAACGCAAGAACGTCCAAAGCGGCAATTGGCGTATTCCTGCTGGGCAGAACATTCCGCGTGCTTTCTCTTGCGTTACATACATCACTCACCTTCCTTTCGCATCGGCACCGGCTTAAAGAACCGCTCCAGCGCCTTGGGCACTTGCCGAACCATAAGGTCTTCGGGGATTGGCACTTTTTTGCTCCCGCTCATTTGCTTAAAGAAAAACGGTATGCCCGCCTCGAAACATTCATCGCGTAATGTCCTGGCCCAGTCGGGATTCATGGGCCTTGCGCCCGGGCCGGTTTCGCCGCCGCAGATGACCCAGTCAAAAGCGTTGGGCCAAGAGCAGTGTATTGGTCCCAGCATCGGCTCGGCAGAAAGGAACCGCTTGACCCTCCATATATCTATAACAGAATACGCCCGTTGGTTAACCCTATCTGTGTTTTCTGCGGAGATGCCAAACCACACCCCTTCAATGTTATACATGCCATCTGTGGCCCACGTCCTTTGCCGGGCTTTATGAATAAAGTCACGCATCCGCTCAGGACGCTTAGTCAGTAAGAGAAATCGGTGTTGCGGACAATTCGATATTGTGCGAAATACTGAGTCCATCCATTGTGACAGAACGCTCTCGTGAAACAAGTCGCCCATAGAACACACAAAAATCAGCCGTGGCTTTTTCCAGTGCAGCGGCTCCTCTAGCTTATCGGGGTGCAGAGTTACTGCAAACGGGTCATCAGCGGGATACCCGAACCGCCCCTTGAGCCACTTGGCCATACGCCGGGCGTAGCAATTCTTACAGCCCTCACTTCTTGGCGTACAGCCGGTAATGGGGTTCCACGTTTCGCCTGCCCATTGTATGTTCGTACTCATATCTGCACCGGGGGTGGGGGGAATATCGGGATTATGGGTATCATTTTATTCTCCCATCCAAACAGCTTTTACGACACGCACAACGACATAGGCCAGCAGCACGTATCCGCCCAATGTGATTGCGCCCACGATCAAGAACGCAATTAGATAAGCAATTATGTCACTCATTTTATTATCTCCATATCAATTGTCAGCTTGGCCAGTTGGCCGGGTTCGAGGTGGAGGCCAGAAAAGAAACACTGAAGATATCGGGCGTTTTCAAAGTTGCCAGGCTCCCACCAAGCAAGGGCTGGTTTATTTTCCCACTCATAATATATTTCAGCAAAAGGCGTGCTGGTTGATGTTGGTTCGTGACCCCACAGCACATATCGAGGATAAGGGCCGTCTCCAGCCCTCTTGTCCGCGGCACTATCCCTACTCAGATACAACACAGTCTTCTCGCTCATTCATCTCTCTCCAATATAAAGCCTTTGTCGGTAGTGATCTTCACGCAGCGGACGCACTGGCCGGGGTCCAGCTTGAGGGAGGGGGCGAAGGCTTCAAAATTACTGGCGTCCCATTCCATTAGATATTTACGTCCGTTCCAGAAGTTGTTGTCGACCCATCGCGGCTTCGTACTCCAGAACTCGTACATCCCATCTAAGTCCCTACTCAGCCACACCGGTGTCCGCTTGAGCACCGTGCGGGTTATGCGTTTAGGTTGTTTACTCATTGCTTTTTCTCCAGCCGCTCAAGGGCGGCATAAAGCCAGGCTCCTGTCCTGGCGTTGCGTAGTGCGTTTTTGCACCGACGGCGGGCCTTGGCGATAAACGCCTTGTCGTCTAGGCCGTTGGTTTCCGATGCCAGATGATGCCGCAAGAGGTCAAGCGTATCCATTGTCAGTCCCTCACAATAATCATTACAAGAACCACTACAGCCAATACAAGTGCGGGTATCATATATCGCCTCCATTTGGGCCAGTAACGCTGCTCCCAGCGGAACCGAAAGGCTTGCCAGCGTGTGGGCGGATCGATATAACAATGGACTACTTCCCAGACCTCTAAATCCCAAGCTAATGTCGCAAGCTCCTTGCCTTCGGGAGTATCAAACTTTGCATCCATTAGCTCCATCACCCTAGCCAGTGTTTGTTTGTATTCTGCTTCGCTGGTTATCTTCATGGCGTGCCCCAAATCCAGTAGCCGATAAGGATGCCTAGTGCGAATGCCATCCAGCGCCCCTGGGCTATTAACCCCATAAGCCACAGCAGGACGAGCAGTGCAACTCCTCCCAAGGCCGCAAAGCCTATTCCCACAAACGCACAAATGGTTACTAGTGTTTCTCTCATCTCTCTACCTCGCGAGACTCCTTATATATTATGATCCTTTCCTCTGGAATAATCACCCTGCGAAGCGACGCTTCGAGGCCCAGGCCTGCATCCGTACAATTTATCGCATGTCCCTGGAGTGGACATTTTGGCGGCACCTTATTGAAAGGCTGTTTGGGGGCAGAGCCTACATCAAGACAAACACCCACAGAACAGCCGGGAAGCAAGGGCGTATCAGAGCCCTTACGCAAGTCAACAAATGGGCAGGTCGCACAGCTCATAATCTCAAGCATTACTTTCATATTATGTTTCCTCGCCAGCCGCAGGGGACGCTCCGATACGCCACCTGCGACGGGCAAAAGGGGGCCTCTAACTACTTGTCAAACGGAATGTTCTGATACAGCACTCGCGTTGGCCCTGGTGATTGGCTCTCGACGTATCGGCGTTGCAATCTCATGAACTCCTCAACCAGCATATCCAGGGTGTGTATGTCAAAGTCTTTAGTCCAAGTATCTCGCGTCTGGTCAATAATCCATTCCCTCAGCCCAACCTTGCTCCACCGATGGCCACCGGCCAACTGCTCTTGGATTTTAGGCCGCAGAGTTTCGGAATATGTATCTGCTATTTGGCTGCAGTCGCACATAGCTTGGCCTCCTAAAAAGGTATGTCATCCTCGTCAACCTCAGGCGGCCCATCGGCACCCACCGGCACGTGCGGCTTGCCTGCCGGTACGGCGTTGGTGGCGGTGTATTCCAGCCAGGCGTTTTTGGCTATCTGTGCGGCATCGACCGCCATCGGCTGGTCCTCTTGGCCGTTACCTTTGCCGCCACCAAAGTCGTCCGGGAAGTTGTACTGCTCATAGCCCCGATCGTTTATGGTACAAACTAGGGGATAGCCGCTGTCGCTTTCCTTGAACTTTGGATTTTCAGGGTCGCCGTCCCAGCCCAAAGCCTTGAGGTATCGTAGGGATGGGCCGTTGTGCATGGCGGCATCAGTCATGTAGATTGTGATGTCGCGCTCATTTGGTGCAGACTCTTTAAGATAGGTGTTATCCACCAGCTTGTGGTCAATCATAAAGACCACCTTGATGGCTGGCTTGCCGTTGTGGGTCGTGATTCCTGAGCCTCGCATCAACGTGCCTGAGTAGTTTCCGGCTTCTCGCTGTGCCATTACTTGGCCTCCTTATTAAAGAGTTGTTGCCATAGCATCGGGCTATCTTCAGCCCAGATGATTGACTCCTTGATCGTCTTGCTCTTGGCCCAGAAGTGACCTTGTCCGGTAGCGTGAATGATTCTGGTCCCGCCGCTTTTAGCTTTGCCCTTGGCAACGGTTTGGGCCATTTCAATAAAGAACAGATGCAGATACCAGTTGCGTATCTTATTGCGTATGCTCGCGTTGTTTGAGTGGGGCAGGTCGGGCTGATACTCTAAATAATCTTCGCCGGCGGGGTTAGGCTTCTTCTGGGAGCAGCAATGTGCTATGGAGATGATATTCTTATCGAGGGCCAGGCGGTCGAGCTCTTCTTGGAACTTCAAAAAATTCTCATAAACATAAACATCACCTTCGCCAAAACCGTAGTGTTTAAGATACTTTACGTTGGCCCCCTTAGACGTTTTGACTTCCTTTAGCGTCCACCGAACCTCAAGCTCTACCACGCGAGTGAGCGTATCAATGACAATGGTTTCGGCATCTTTGACCGGCTGGCTATGTAAGGCGTCGATAACGTCGTCTAGCGTCTCCATGCCGATTATTCGGGCTACGTCGAGGTCTTGCGATCCACCCTCTACGTCTATAAATAGCGGTGGAGCCAACACCTTGCCTATCAGGCTGGCCAGCGTCGTTTTGCCTACACCACCCTCGCCATAAATACACGCTGTTGTGTAGTGCGGCTTAATCCCTGTCGAGACACTAAACGTCTTGCGATCCCGGCTTTGAGTTGAACCATTCCCGCCTCCCGGCGTAACTTTTGGAGGGGCAGGGGGCTTGCCGGGCGGTGTTTTAATTGGTGCTGTTGCTGTTGCCATAGCTATTCTCCTTCTATTACAAGTTCCTCATGGATATTGTCTGTGAATCTAAATCCCTTGGGCGGCGCAGATGCGTCAAAGTCATACCCGTTAGTACAGATATCGAGGTAAGTGCATTGGCCGTACATGGCGCACGCGGCGGTATTCCGAGGCCAGCAGTTGGTCTGCTGCCTCCAGCGGTATAGTTTGGCGTTCTGCCATACTTCAGCCTTAGCTTCGTCAATGTCAGATGCCATGCGGGGCACGGTGAAGCGGCGGTAGTAGAAACCAGGCCGCTCGCCAATGTCGGCGGTTAGCCTGTCGCCGTACTCGGTGGGCGTTTCGGGGCGGGTCTTGAGAAACCAGCCTTCAGTTTTGTCTGCAGACTGCCGGGGAGTCTGGCCGTCGCGCTTGTAAACGCGCCGACCGTTCTTGTCCTCAACCATCTTCAACCCGTCATCGTCCAGCACTGGTATCTGCCTCGGCTTAATAGTCGGCTTCTTAATAAGGTTGTAAAGTATCTTCTCGACCTTATGCCCGCTGGCCTGTGCCGCCCAGAAGTAGTTGGATATCTGGCTGTCAATACGCAGGCGGCGGCAGTACACCGAATCGGCAGTAATGTCCTGGCTAGTGGTCTTGGTTTCCATCAGGCAGACCGTATCGCCGTACAGTATTATCTGGTCCATCTTGCCAGCCATGCGAAACGTGCGGGAGGCCCGGCCGGTGGCGGGGTTGGTTATCGGCACATCAAAGACCTGCTCGTTGGCCTGGACGGTCATGAGCTTGTGGTCCTCTTCCCAGTACCAGAAGTAGCCGTATAGCAGCCGGGCCACCGTCTCTCTCTCAATCGCCCAGGCGTAGGGGTCGTTTAGTCCTTCAGGGATAGCCCCATAACAGGCCAGAGCCGCAAGTATAGCCTTATCAGAATCTCTGTGCCCCGCCCACAATTCTTTAGCCTTGTGCACAACATTGCCTATCCGTATCGCCGCAGGCTGGACCTCCCGCCGAAGGCCGTGCTCATAGGCCAGTAGCGCCTTGCGGCCGCAGGTGGCGCCGCATGTTATTTGGCTATGTGTTAAGCAGCCATTGGTCGGCATCGATTTCTCCTAGTATGCGTTTGGTAATTGACATATCGCACCGTGCAGTAATTCGCTTCAGGACCGGAATAGGCTTCATGTCCTGCCAGTCGGCGAACGCTTCGTCGATTGTGCGAGCCAATCCAGGTACGCCAAGGTCTGCTGCAAGTCGGTCGCCTCCCGTCTGGTTGGCTTGTTCTTCTTCTGCTGCTAATTGGTCCTGTGTGGCCAAGTCCCTATTCATCGCTATTCTCCTTTCAGTTAAAGCAGCGGGCGGCCAAGGCATCCATTTGGGCTGCCCAACCCTCGCATACACGGGAGTTAGCCACCCGCCTCAAAGCCAGACCATTGGAGGTTGCGGAGACGGCCGACAACGGTGCAGTGCTCACTAACAGAAAAACTAGTAAGCCGAAGGGGGGCATCGCTGCCGTCTTCCTCTGTAATGTGAAGAGCTTTGGTGAAACCGCTAGTGTCCACTAGGGGCTGTTGGCCATGGCAACGTTCTCTGCCGAGGAGAACATAGGTGCCGTACAGCGCAGGTACCATAACTATATCCCCAGGCCGGAAGTCCTTGATCTTGCGGGTCTCGGATTTACCGCCACATATTTTTTCAACAGTAACATTCTCCATCACTATCTCCTTTCGGCTAGGTTTCAAAGTAAGCCGCCGTTATTTGACCCGAAGACTCTGGCCAGATCATCGTGGGCTGCTTTTTCTGCTTTTTCTGCATCGTGCACAAACTCCACCCATACGCGGCAAATCTCAGCCAAGGCGGCCCCAGTCCTACTTGAGGTACTCTTGGCAGGCAGGGTCCACTCGGCGCGCAGCTCTAAGGCTTCGTCAACGCTTTGTAAGTCTGGCCCATCTAATTCGGATCGCAGAGTTTCCATAATAGTCATCATCACATTCTCCTTAGTTTTAGCGGGCTAGGCTGGGCGGGCCCCTTAGCGGAAACCCTGCCCAGCACACGGCAGTTGCCGACGTTCGCCCGCTGTAATTAGCACACCTGGCCGGATTCCCCACCCGGCTACACAATCCAGGCCGGGCATAAACGCCTCGCAAGGCATCTATGCCGGACCTGGAATCAGCCATCTTTCAGGCATGGTCTCAACAGCGGCCATGCGGGACAGCTTGACTTATGTCCAACCTTGCCCGGCGCTGTCACGCCGCAGGGGTGCAAGAAACGCCAGCGTTGCCGCTAACGTCGGTCCTGGGATGCTATCCCAGGGGTGGTATTCAAAACCGTCGGGCCTGGCGGACTGAGGCCCATCACCAGTCTGACGCCAAGGCCCTACAACTTCAGGTCGGACCGTATCAGCCTCCTGAAGGTGGTTATTTTACCAGGGTGGGCTAATCCCCAGTCGATACGCTAATAAAACCGCCGGGCCTGGCAGGATTCCCTTGATGGCTACACCAAGCTTACCGACCGTGCCATGGCCCATCGCCTATCAGTTGGCTAGGATAGGTCGTCAAAACCAGCATGCGCGACATGCCGCAGGGTCCCGGCGGTTATTTTGGCCCCGGGCTAGCTGTGAGGCACTCTCACCCCACAGCACTTTGGCCGTGGCCAATAGTTTTGCCCGGGATTTGTTTTCTGGCCCGCCCATGAACAGTAATTGCGGGGCAAATGCCCTGAAGCGGGCGGGAGGGAGGGCGGGCCATTTATTGAGAAAGAAGTTAGGGTAGCTGTTCGTTCTGCTCCTGCTCCATTTGCTCTTGTGCTATCTGTTCTTGTACATACTGTTCATGGGCCGCTTCTTCTTGTTCTCGTTGTCGCTGGTCTTCAAGTTGCCGTTCTGCCCAATCACGATAATAGCCATCAGAACCATGCTCTATATCGCCATAACACATCGAACAAGAAGTCTGGCCGTCAGGAATATCGATGCCACAGTCACAACACGATCCCATTTGATTCTCCTTATAAAAGCTGCCACCGCCTGGCCTTGCAGCCGGCTGCTGGTCTGCCCAACAACCGATATTAACTAGACGGTGGCATTTAGTTTGTAATGCTCAGGGCGGGCGCGCCAGGCAGAGGACGCTCACGAGCTCCACCTGGTAAAGGCTGGCCATTCCCGCGCCCATTTTGTTAATAATGCTCAGGGCTTAGCTGGCTGACTTGGCTCGCCTGGCTCTGCGGCTGGCCGTTCTTCGTCTGCCATAAACTCTAGCCAGCCCCGGCATATTTCGGCAAGTACGGCACCATTGGCGTTCGATGCCCCATCGGGCATTTCCCATTCGCGTCGTCGCTTCATAGCTTCCTGAACGTCTATTAGGTCGGGCTTATCGAGATGCAGCGATATGCTTCCAGCTTGCCCCGCTTTTTCATTCATACATTTAGCACATAGAAGAGCTAGGATAATAGGCGTTTGACATTTCGAGCAAAAGGCCATAGCTGTCTCCTTAATGATGCTCAGGGCGGGCCTACCACGTACCCGCCCTGAGCGAACACAGATAAACATATTATAATCAAGCGCGGGTCCTGGCCGACTTGCGCCGGTGTGGCTAACCCGATGGTACACTTGCGCGGGTGCTTCCGGCTAAACTCACAGCGTACGCCGTAGCAACACGCCACAGGCCCGGCTTGACTTTTTGTAAATAGCGCTTGGGGCAGATCGGGGGGAATCCACCCCAAGCTTCGAGGTACAAAGGGGCCTCTCATATGTAATTTACAAAGAGCACCGTTTACATCCATGTGCTACAGCGCTTCTTCCCTATTACCCGCTGCCGCAACTCAAGGCTGTTGTGGCCGAGGCCACCAGTGGTATATAGCTTTCGCATCGTATGGCAATACCTTTTCGAGCTTTTCGCAGGTGTCAAAATTAGGCTTCCGGCCAGCACCTCGCATTAGCAGATAGATTCCCACGTTGGACAAGCCAATTTGTTGGGCGATCTGGTCCACCGTTAAGCCTATAGCTAGTATTGCCTTCTTCAGTTTTTTGTGTCCGTCTATCATATCTAACCATAGTATACAACACATATCGGCACCTGTCAAGTTAACGGTTAAATAATTTTTATAATTCACTTGATCTTATAGGGCATAGCCGGTATGCTGTCAATTGATATCAAGGGCTGTTTTCTTTGGAGATAGATAAATGACTCATGAAGCCAAGCACGTGCTGATAGCTCTTACGCTTCTATTTAACATGGCCGGCTTGCTGGCGCTGGCTTTCTTTTATCATTAGGAGGGGTAAGAATGTACTGGATTATCGCTACATCTTTATTGGCGGCTATGGCGGCAGCTCCACAAGTGCCTACCACACAAGCACTTACGACCAAGCCAGCCAAGAAGGTCAAGAAGTACCAAGTCCATTTCCGATCGCCGCAGGCCATAATTAAGAGGGTGCCCAAGAAGTTCTGGCCCAAGAAGCGGGATAAATGGGACGGCATTTATCGGGAGAATACCGCCAAGTGGCTCAAAGACAATTGTGTGGGCAAGACCGCCAGGCTGACCGGGGCATTTGCTGGGGCTGCCTTTTCAACCAATGCTATCAGCATTAGCCTGAAAGGCAGGGCTTTCCCGTATCTGGGTAGGCTTTATGGTGTAGAAATAAATGCGACGTGTGGCCCCAAGGTGGCCGATAAAGTGCGGCGATACCGCACGGCCAAGACGATCACCATTCGGCCAAAGCATACGCGAATCAAGCGGACCAGGGGGCCCGGTGGCGACACCACAAGAAAGGTCAAGGTGCGTGCCAAGATTAAGCATAAGCGCGGCACCAACGTAACCGTTCTGGGCACAGTGGCCAGCATAACAATTATGCCAATACCAAAGATTAGCCAGAGAAATAACATTGAGGTCCGCATTGATATTGCACTCAAGGACTGCCGGCTGCCGTGAAGATAGCCTCTACCGGCACGCCGTAAGCCTTGGCCAGCAGCCACATCGACTTGAGGCCTGGGTTGTGTATGCCCCGCTCCCAGCGGCTTATGTCCTGCTGGTGCTTGCCGATCTTAAGAGCGGCCTGGGCCTGGGTTAGGCCGGCAGCTTTTCTTAATTCGCTAAGGGTCATTGCTGTAATCCCATTCTGGCTGTAAGCCTTCTTGCCACACCACCTTCAAACCGTGCTTCTTGGCGGCCACAGCAGCGGCCTTGGCCTGGGCTGGGCAACTGGCACAATGCGGGAAGTACCATTCAACCGTGGTCCACCACCTGCAGTCGCTAGATAGCTTGTTGCCGTAAGAATGGTCCTCAATCTTCACATAATAGCTCAATCTTTCCCCAGGCCGCAGCTTTGCTCTTGCCGCTGCCACCTCGGCTTTACTGGGCTTGGGGAGGGTCATAGCTTGCCCTGCCAGGGCTTGCCCAGCTCACACCATGCTACAACTTTAACATTGCGGTCCTCTTCGGTACGCCAATAAACATTACGCCATTTATCCATTAGTGTTTTATCGTAACTCCATATCTCTCTGGTTCTCTCCTTAAACGGCCACAAAATAGTAACCTCCACCCGCCGGTTATCGTCCGGCAGCGCATCTACACCCACTACATACCAGGGTTGGGCAGTGCCTGTCTGGGCCAGCAACTCCAATAAGCGGCCCACCTCATCACGAAGCTCTTGTACTTCTGCTGGTACGGGATAGATATCTGTCATTTCTCCACCTCCCCCCGCCAGGGTTCGGGTAGGTTCTGCCATGCGAGGGCCCTGTTGCCCGAGTTCTTCTCGCCATAGTTTCCTTGTGCATCGTACCATTCATTTGCTCCATCTGACCATCGCCAAATTTCTCTTCCACGCTTGCGTAGAACCGTGTCGTTGAAAGTTACAACAACTAAACGATCACTGTCCGGCAACCCATCTTTACCTATGACACGCCAGGGGCGGGGTTGGGGCAAAGCCTCTGCCAGTTCGCGGCATCTATACTCAAGGGCCTCTAACCGGGCGTTAACATATTCCACAAAGACTGACATTGCCCGAACTTCGCTATCGATATACCGCTGTTTCAGGATTTCCACTGCATTAGTTGTTTGATTCTTGTCTGTCATTTCTCAGCCTCCTCCTTTTTTTCCCAAGGCGTGGGCAACTCACGCCATTCGTATGGCACTACACCATACGAATGCCCTTCTTCAAACCAATAATCAATCCTTGGGTCGTACCAGCCACGAACAATGCCGGTATCGTCATTGGTGTATTTGATTTCCACCCAGCGGCTTTTGTCGGGCGGCGAATCTTTGCCCACTATTTGCCAGGGATTATTGCTCATCTTCAACCGTCCTTTCTACCCTGGGGGCTAGGCGGCTTAACCACCATCTGCTATCCTTCGCTTATCTGCTATCCTTACGGCCCTGGCAGCGGCCCTGGCGGCCTCGGTGTCCCCGATTGCCTTGACCGCCCTAGATAGGATTTTCCAGCATCGCGCACAAACAACCTCTCCGGGACTAAACATTTTATACAACAAGTCATTGTTAGACGCACAGGGCTCCTTACACGAAGAAGAGTCCAACACAAACACACCGCAAGCACTGCAGAGGGTTCGATCATCATCCCGAAATATAGCTTCGCCGGGCATAGACCTCTCAGCAGTGCTGTGACTGAGACACAGCTTATCAACTATAAACTCCGCCTGGGATAGGCGATATTTGTTGGCTGCCGTACCCTTGCCATCCCAATCGAAGCTGTTGTGGCAAGACGACTTTGGGTGACGCGCCAGATTGATGATATCCTTCGGCGTAATATACCCACCAAGCTTAGTACGTAACACCATGAGCTCCTCGCCCATCTTTTGTGCATTGCCCACGCGGCGTGCCACCTTGGCACGGTCGTAGTCGGGGACACCCCAGAAATACTCGTTTTTTGTTGATCTCTTGTCGGGCCACCCCACCGCATCTTGGATCGCAGTTTTATACATGTCAGACATTGCTTTCCGTTCCCAATCTTCCATATCGTTTTCCTTTCTGCCCTGGGGGCTATATCAGATAATTCTTCTCGTCTTGTTTGTGCTGCTTAGCCTTCAGCCAGCGCTTCCGTCGGCGCCAAGACTGATTGCTCCTTACCTGATTCACAGCCACATACAGGCCAATATTCATTAAGCCTGTGACAAAAAGCGCCAGCCATAAGTCAAAAGATGAAATTGTTATCATCACTCACTGCCCTTTCTGCCCTGGGGGCTAGGTGGCTTTCTGCCAAGGCGTAGGTAGCTCACACCAAGCAAGGACCTCGCCCTCACAGTTCTGCCAATGATCATTATTATACCAGTCTTGATAGATCTCAAAGTCCTCAGGCTGGTCCTCTTCTTCAAGTTTTACAGTTGTTTCTACCCAACGGTTGTCGTCCGGTTCCGGGTCTTGCCCCACAACTTGCCAGGGGCGAGCAGGAAGGCGAGCCTTGTAATGGCCGTCTAGCGGACAACCACAACCACTGCACCTCAGCAGTGTCGATTTACATTCTTCACACTCCCATGTCATCTGCCTGCCTCCCTTTCTTCTTGATGATAGCGGCTTTTGCTCTGTCATTAGTAACCGTCCTTTCTGCCCTGGGGGCTAGGTGGTGGGCACCTCTTTGGTGATTTCGGTTGTGTGCTTGGCGGTCTTGATCTTTGTATATAATTCACGGTTTATTGTATTGCCGAACTGTAGGGCATTGTATATGGCGGCAGTCAGGGCGTTAACCTCATCGTAAGTTGTGCCATAAGTGTAAATTGTGAATGTCACCTTGTGTGCGTGCTTGTGTTCCATCGTCTTGCTCCTTGTTATGTTGTTTGTGTTGTCCATTGTTCCTGTCCTTTCTACTTTAAGTATACAACACAAACGCTGTAATGTCAAAGGGAATACAAAATATATCTGATAAATATAGTTGGGTAATAGTGCCCACTAGGTTAGGTATGTGAAGTGGTGGCGTAGGCGGCTATAATGTAGGACTTTGGGGCAGGAGGTATCAGGGTACGGCTGGAGCCCAAAGCAGGCTATCACCCTTTTTGATGTTTTCGGCGGCCGGCAATAGCTGTAAATTGCTCAGCGCCCAACACTTCCCAAAGTCGGAATCTTCTGGCATCTCGAAATCAAAGGACGCTATGGGCCGAATATGGTCAACATGTAATTTGCCCTCCAAAAAATCATGCCAAGCGTAGCCATCTGGCATTGTATGCTGCAACCTCTCCACCAACTGGCTCGCAGTATAGCTAAGCAAGTCAAACGTCTTGCGGCCGCCCTTGCTGCCTCGCACACAAGAATTTCTTATGGCGCTGCCAATTCGGCAGTTTAATGCAAATTTAATGTTGGTCTTTCGTCTTTTTGACTTATACTTGCTCCAGGTTTGTTTTCTTTGCGCATCCAAGCAGCTAGCACAATAGACTTTTCGTTCGGGCCTAGGGCCCCCGCAACTTGCGCACTCTCTGTTTCGAATAGCCATCCATTGATCAGCTGGCAAACCCTTTTCGGCATATTCTCTTTTGGCCGCCCACCACTTTCTGGCCGCTGGATTTCTGGGACCTCGTCTTTTGTCGTCCACCATGGTTTCTTTATAACACAAAAGGCTACGACTGCCAACCATTACCTGTCGCAAAATGATATACATTTAGGGCATGTGGCCCGTTGGTCAGCTAAGGCAAGAAGTGTGTTGTAAGTCTATGGAGCCCAAGGGGCAAAAAAGCCAAAATGATATTCAACCCTGCGGCACAGTTTTGTTCTTCTTTCGCCATGTCCGCAAGGCCCGATTTAGAGACGCTCGCCGCTTCTTGGCTCGGCAAGGCTCACAATACCGGCGCCCTGCCTGGCGGTCTGAGCCACACTGGGCGCATTCCAATCTGTCCTTGCTGGCCCAGGCCAAGTCCACTTTATCAAAGTGCCGCCGCATGGCTGGCATGGACGGCCATCGTTGTGGCCCATTAGCTGTGTGCTTATATGTCATGGTCATATTATACCTCCGCCGTGATCTGGCGGGTATAGGGCATTATCCGAACAAAGCTGGCACCTAGGGCGACCGGGGCATATCCACGCTGCTCTCCGTAGCTTGTAGTGCCGCTGGCATAAGTTTTGATGTACCCACCACTAATAATGCCAATCTTGTGCTTCTCGACCAACTTGGTGCAGGAGGCGTTAGCCCCGATATGTACCAACCGCTGGCCCTTTTGGTCGTGAACGTGACCGAGTAGATAAATGTCGGCCTCGAACGCCTGCATGAATTGAATCAGCCGGTTGAGCTTGCCGCCAGGCGTGCTGGACGAACCAGCCCCGTGGTGGATAAAGAATCGGTATGTATTGTGTGAGCTTCCGCCGGCTGGACACTGGCGACTCAGGGTTGGGGTGACGACCTTAGCCTTCTTGATAAACGACAGGTCGAACAGCGAACAGTATTGCAGGTTTGGCACATCAAGTTCGGTACATAGCCAGGCGTGCAAGTCTTCTTGCTCTGTCTCCTTCATATATGACTTTTCGTGATTGCCGTAGACCAATCCCAACGACTTGTGGGCAATAGGCTTGAGCAAATCCCGCACCTTGCGGACCAGCACTTGGCCCAGGTTGCCCAGGTCAGCCACGGAGATGTCAGCAGAAATGGTAGTGGGGTCAAACCGCCGGTCAGAGCGTGAGATATGGTCAGCGTAATCTCCGCCCCCAACCCAAAAGGCCCAGGGGTCAGCCTCGATAGCCTTGAGGTCAGCCTTGAGGCGGTCCATTGCACAGGCACTATTGCCGACGTGAAGGTCTGCTAGATTGTAGATGGTGAAGGTGGATGTTTTGGAAGGGTAGGTCAGAAAAAGCTTACCTTTGGCTTCGATAGCTTGTCTCCTGTAATTGTCAACTTGGTCAACGCAGGATTCTTAGTTTGAGTATCCAGCCAAGCGGTAGGCTGTGACCGTTAGTTTCCCCCAAGGTGTTTGTCGAGTAGCAGTATCTAACCTCTTTTTTGCCAACAGCCACAACCCAGCCGCACTCGCGCCAGCTTACCGGGTCATCGGCCTTGAGCTTGTCAAGTGTGGTATCTCTGAACTCGGTGGCGTCAACCCAGCAGACTTCGATATAGTCACCGACTTTTAGCCTTGCCAGTTGCTTTTTTGTCGCCTGCTGTTTTGCCAAGGTCCGCCTCCAGTGCCATTAAAAGCCTACAGGCCGCGTGGCCCAGATGGTCCTCAGTGGTGTCGCCTGTCTGGTGATTACAGATATGGGCCATTGCTCTATTGATGTGATGCTGGGCAGGATGTTTTCGCCACGCCTGTTCGCCGTGCTTGGGGCAGCCTTCGCCCATCACCCCGCCGATATGCAGCAGTGCCTTGTAGGGTATCAAGTCCATGCGGGGTTCAATTGTTTTGGCCATTGCGTCGTTTTGTCCTTAACCTCCATGCAACATATAGCCGCTGCAAGTTTGAAATAAACACGCCGAGCAGCACGCCGATAGCTAGACCACCAGCGCCCATTTCGTATTCATAGTTGATAATCTTGCCAGCAGTCTGCGAGGCTATTGCGTCTACTACCGCTATTGCAACCTGCTCGGCTATCTGCTGGCGCTCCACCGCTTGGGAGCAACCAGCAATTAGCAATAAGCTACTCAGTGCTGTTATCGTAATTGGCTTCAATTTCAGCCTCAAATCTGGAACCGGGACTTCTGATAGTGACCGCTTCGATAAGCCCTACCTGCAGGTCACTGTTGAGAATCACCTTGACCTTGCCGCGAATCTTGCCTTCTTCGAGCAGGGCCAGGGTCTTGACGTAAGCATCGTTGACCTGTTCGGTGGTCAGATTGGCACAGCCACCGGCCAGGGCTAGACATATCAGTCCGCTATATAGCCACCGCATTTAGCACCCCCTGGACTATCGGCGTAACCAGGTCAAACAGCGTGGTCACCGCATCTATATTCACGGCGATACTGTTCAGCTCTTCACAGCCTACCAGTACACAAGAGCCAACCAACGCAACTGCTACAAACAATAAATTCTTTTTCATCTAAATCTCCTTAAAAGGACATGGACAATTACAAAGCATCACGTTATCCAGATGCACGTTGTCTTTACAGTGTGGACATATAACTCGCGATACGTCTACTTTCTCTAACTCTTTGAACACATAGTGAACGTGCGTGCCATCTTCACCGCAGTCGGCACGCGGGGTATTGGCCGACTCGGGGCAGGCCACGCACTGGCATACCTGCTCTTTTATTTGTACGACTATTTGTTCGGGTAGCAAAGTCATCGTCTTGCAGGCGGTGGCCCCCATGCCCTTATTAGCGTCTTTAGCTCGCGGATATCCTCACGCATCAAGACTATAGTTTCGCCCATAGCTTCCAGCCGCTCTATGCGGGTTGAGTTTACTGAGCAGGCATTTTGCACCGAGCCAAAAGACAGCACGGCCGCAATCAACAGAACTATACATGTTACGCCAAATCCTAACCATGTTGCTGTTCCGTTCTTTTTGGCTTGCTCTTGTGGCATTATTCAACTCCTATGTTGTCTACAGCTGCTGGGGCCAGATTGTCCGCCACCCCCGATACCGTATCCTCGTTGTATTCAAAGTGGTCCACGCCTATCACCGTTCGATATGTTCGCACTAGAAATACTACCGTATCGCCATGCGTATAGCTTTCGCTTGTCCAGTTGTATCGCAGCCGGCCAGGGATATAGACAACCGACTGTGCCTGTTCGGTAGTGACGCCGTCGACTAGCCGAAATGCCCTGAATCCGGTAGGTGCCACCACTTGGTCATCGGGATTGTATGACCATGATAGGCGAAACCGTCCACGGCTTAACTGTGCAAGAGACAAACTAATCGGTGCATTGCCGACTGGAGTTAGCAACACGCCGTCGCTATCAAATACCACGCGGGTATAATCTGATAGCTCAGACACCCGCCCGCAGGTGCTTACATCTGCAAAAGCAAGCTGCCATGTCTTGTTGTTGTTCAGGTGAAAGGTGGAGGCGTCAAATATCAGGTGGCTTAAGTCAACATCCGTGTCGGCCGCCTCAAGCTGTGCCACCGGCTTCTCGCGGTCAGCCACGTTGTGCGCTTGCCAGTTGAAGTGGCCCCAAGGCATGGCCCCCCAGCCACCGTCAGTATGCGGCACGCGGTAGACAAACGTATAAGGGTTGCGCATTACCTGGAAGCCCAATCCGAGCTCTTGGCGACCAAAGACGCTAAGCCCAAACCTTCCGAAAGTTCCAGCGTCAAGATATAGAAAGTCACGTATCTGCATTATGGTGAAGCAGGCGTTTTGGTGACAGTCGTATCGCCCACGGTCTCGTTTATTTTTAGTTGACCGGTTGTACCGTCATCATCAAAGATAGTGATGTGGCCAGTTGCAAGTTCTTGGGATGCCTTATTCACTAGCCGTGTAAGCGCCAAATCCCGCAGGGTGATAAGTACAGGATGGAATCGGTCGATATCATTCAGGCCTAGTGCGGTATCGTTGTCGCAGTCAATAACACCAACCAGCTCATTAACATCAAATGGCGTGGTGCCAAAAGTTAGCTCGAACGTGTACCAGCCAGGTGCGTTCACAAGTTCGGTAAATGCTGGACCGTCGCCAACCTTATCAACATCAGCCATCGTTGCTAAGGATTCCCAATCTAAGACCGCCCCCACTTGTGGTGCGCCGTACTTGGTCACATATACTTTATATAACATATCCCACCCTTACATTGCTGTCCAGTTATCATTTGCGTATACCGCACGGGCCCGAAGGTGCCGGTCGTGGTAGCTTACTGTTTGTCTTGGGTTGACGTATGCCGCCAGTCGCTGCGGGTCTGTTGCTTCGTGAAGATCATAATCTTTTGAGAACCCGGTAACTTCGTGTGCCGCACTGGCCCCGCCCGCGTCGTGGCTGCCACACGGCTGGAAGTTTTCTAAAAACCCAGCGGTTGAGACAACCGAAATAGTGTCAATCAAGGATGTCTTGGTCACGTCGTTGTAAATCTTCATCTCCAATACCGTACCAGCACTGTATCGCCTTATAGTGCAGTAATAGGTTTTTTCTTCTACTAGGCCGCCAAAGAGGTCTGCATTGACTGTTGCCATATCTCGTATAGCGATTTGTGTGCTGGTGCCCGGAAAAAGGAGCGCAATCATGCCGTCGCCAGACGCTGTCAAGTCCGAAAACGTTCCAGCCACATCATTGACGGCCCAGACAATCCATATGCAAGCGGCATTAGGAAGGCTTGGATTAGCATCTTCTAGCCGTACAACAAAATCATGTTCAAAATCACCGAAGTGATTGGCGCCGAAGCTGCGCTCTATCCAACTGTTGGCGTCACGGCGCATAGTAACCACGTCTATCTGATCGCCGTTGCGGGTTAGGTCGCCCGCACTATCGGTTTCCTGCCAGCCGTCGTCATTAAAGTTCTGAAATGCCACTAGCTTTTAGTCCCTCAAAACTTGTTACAAAGTCAACTTCGTCCATGTCTGCCGCGGGCGGTGTTTGCTTGAGTGCCAAGATTTCCATTGTCACCGCCTGGTCCCGCGGATCATAATACTTCTGTACCCACTCCAGAAACTCCAGTCTTGTAGTCTTGCCGTCGCGGTGTTCTTCGCCCTTAACGTTATGTAGCAGCCGCATCTTTTCACGCGCTGCATGTGCAAAGGCAAATTTAGCCGCCCAGCTTGTTTTGTTGGTTGGTATCTTTAGTATTGCCATGGTTACGCCTGTGCAGGAATGTAGTACATAATTGCCTTGCCGACGAAACCACCAGCAGAGGCATTGCCACTTGCATCGGCGGTTATCCAGCCGTCGGCGTCAGTGATAAACGTGCCAAAGAATTGCAGGTCACCCATATAGGTTTCGGCCACGTCGTCGCTGGCATATACGCCTGTCGCATTGGTATCGGCAGCTTTTAGTATGCCGTCAACGTCAGCACCAGCCGTCCGGGCTACCGCGTCAGGGCCAAAGACGACAGTTACAGCAGCACCAGATACGGTTTGAACAAAAAGCTTGATGCACAGCACCTCGTCCCCAGTATTGACTGCAAAGGCATTATTGACCGCACCGTCAAGCAATGGCTCCAGGGTAGCACTGTCAATCACCTTGCACTTGACGTCGCCAACAGTAATGCCACTGGCCGTGTTCTTACCTTCCTTGTGTATCGTCTGCCGCAGGTCCGTGTAGTCGGTTATCACACCACCCACCAACGTTACCGTGCCGAGCTTGATATGGTCAGCGGCGGGCCAGCCGACAGCATCAGTGGCCGAGTCAATAGTGCCGGCGGCAATCAGCCATACATAGTTGGTGTCGTTGTTTACCAGGGCAGTAGCGGCGGCAGGCGTGAATAGTGTTATCTCGCCATTCCATTCGTAGTGTCCGCCAAGGGCATTGCAGGTGGTGGCCGTCGGGAAGTGCAGGCTCAATGCCCTGGCAGGCGACGCTTGCTGTAAAACCATATACAACTCACGGTTGTATTCCGGTATAAAAGTATCGTCGCCTGCGGTTACTATCTCAACTTGCTCACCCGAAATAAACGCTGCTACGTTATCATCACTTGGATATGCGTTCGCCATTATCTCCCCCTACCTATTGAGTGTTAATGTTGGCCCGGCCTGTTCCAGCAGCCCCGGCGGGTCAGGCTGGACCGGCTCAAGGCATAAAAAGTATAGCAGTGTCGGCACGCCATTGGTTATATTGTTGCCTAGAATGTCAAACGTTAAAATGCTAAATATGTACAATCCCGGTATGGCAAGTGACGCGCCATATTCCAAGACGTCAAGGTCTTCAAGATCGGCAGTACGGGCAAACAGCGGAGCGGTATAATCAATCACGCCCCAGCGGAAACTGCCCCAGGCGCCACTACCCCAGCCGACGGGATCGTATAGGTTGCCGAACAAGTTGGCGTAGTCGCCCGCCTCATAGATGGCCTCGCCCCAAGCGAAGTCGCCCCACCCCCGTCCGCCCCAGCCAAGTATCGAGCGGATCGTAACTGTTTCAGCAACGTATGGCATTAGTGTTCAATGTCCACCTTGGGCCGCAGATTCCACGCCGCAAAGGGCGGGATGTAGAAGTTTCCGCCCTTTTCGGTGCCCGCAGGTGCCGCCTCAAGCGTAATATCCCAAGGCGCCATTGCCACCGCCATAAACATGTACTGATTAACAGGATTGCTGGGCCAGGGAAGGTACTTCGCCAATACAATTGGCGTGCCAACGATCGTTGGCAACTCTCCAGTGATATTATAAAAGAAAAGCTTATACTCTCCATCAGTAAACGTACCGGCAGAGCCTGCATCAAGAAACTGTATACGCTTCGCCGTGTATATGTCATCGCCGTCGGGGCCATCTGTTAGCTTGAAAGCTAGGAACTCTTCAGTAGCTCCCCACGAAACCAAAACGGTGTATTTATCTCTATATTTTTCTTCGTTACCCGTGTCGCCTTCATCATCAAAGGGCGGGGGCTTTGGCTCAGCCGATAGAGCAGTAAAGACGGGTGGACCATACCGCAAGAGGCCACGCTCGCTATGCACAATGGGTGGGCCGTCCTGTGCAATAATAGGCGAGGGGCCAAAAGCATTGCCTCCCTGCCAGGTGTCAGCGTCGTCTTTTAATCCTGGTATTCTCACGAATCGCGGCTTGCCCCCTATATACGCCGTGCCATATTCTCCGTTTTTTATTTTTTGGCTTACTATTCCGGTAGTACCATGTACCCATAAATCGCCTTGATGCAATATACAACGATATCCGGCGGGAAAGAATGGGTTGTCGGGCTCGTAAAAGCTAAGCGCCACCAGCGAGTCTGCCGGTATATCTCCATTTGTGGCAAATGCTGTTACCGCAAAAGGATCGTCGGCGGCCTTTGGATTTATTGTTATCGCCGTGCCAAACGGCCCCTGCGTAACCCGGCCCGCACCCTTGACGCTGATCTGGCTGCGCTGGTTGGTGGTGTCAACCAGCTCGTTAATCTTCTTGATTATCACACGCTTGTCAACCCATTGGCCGGCAAGGCGGCGTAGTTGTTTTATCATCGTGTTGATTTGCCCAAGATATCGTCCGTCGACTTCTTCATTGTGGCGATAAACTTTCTAAAGTCATACCGCGTATACATTTGAGTAGCTATGCCCTCTTGCACGTTCCAGCCGCTCTCGTCGTAAAGAAACGTGAAGTCTATCCGCCACACATTTTTCTCAACCCACTCTGCATCTACGCCCGCGAACAGCCATCTGCCAGCATCGTTCATGCCGAGAATGTCGTCATCGTATCGCGGGTCCACCCGGCCCTTTTCGTCGCTGATGGCAACCAGAAAATCCACTAAGTTAATTTTGCCGATGTGCGGGATAACGGTTTGATATAAGGCCTTGCTAGAATAAGCTGTAAACCGATGCGTCGCTCGCGGCAAACGTATTATGGCGTCAGGCCTATTCTTCTTAAGAGTGGCTTCAAGCTGGGGCACTGTCTTTTCGCCATATAGAGGATCGCCCAGATGGTTTTTGGCGTCCGCCATCTGTTTGGCCTTAGCCGGCGCGGCGTCATTCCACTTGGTTTCCCAATCAAGAAGCTGCTCTCTTGGCAAGCCACCTGCTCCGATCGTACTATCAGCAATGCGTACCGGATCGCCGCTACTGTCAATCTGCAAGGCTCCACTGGTTGTGTATACGTCCCGCACGGGCCAGACGGCAGCGCTGGATTCTTCAAAGCTGACGCTCAGTGCTTCTCGCCATGAACCAACTTCATTAGCTCGATTCTTGCGCAATCGACCTTCTGTTGAATATACAATAGTGATCCGAACGTTATCGTTGTCTATTGTTTCGCTACGTCTATGGGATACCGATAACAGTGGTCGGTTGGGCCATTCGTCACCGACGATAGGGAAAAACCAGTTTGGGGTTACGCCAGCTACTGGGTCATTGAAGGTGCCAAAGCCGGCGTTCCAGTCGGCCCATGTAGAGACAAAAAGGCGGGTCGAGTTCAGGCCGTCAGTAGTGTCGTCTTCTTCTTGTGATATAAACAGTTCTTCTATCATACCGCGCCCCCTAGGGTTCCGGTCAGTTCGCCACGCTTGCCGCCCTTAACCTCTTGCAACAGCTTCTCGGCTACCTTCAGGTGCTGCCTATCAACATCGAGTATCTGCCGGTCAATATCTCGGCGTGGGTCGGTGGATGGCAGGGATAAGGCGGTTGCACTTACTCCACTGCCGATAATGGTCTTGGATAGCCCCCGACCCTTGGCAAGCTTGTTTTGGGTGGAATCAACCCAGCTGTCCAGCGCAATCCTGGCCTGTTGCAAGCCACGAGCGTAGGTGTCTTTATCAATCAACCCCTTGGCTATTAATTTGCCTAGCTCACCAATCTTTTTCTCATATTGCTCAAGCGGGGTGCGAGTGGCTTCAAAAACGCGCATGGCAGCCTGCTCCACCTTTTTCATTTCGGCTGCTGCGGCTTTGATTTGTTCTGTCATATCCTGCCAGCCGCTAGCGCCGTCCTGGGCCCCATCAGCAACCGCTTGTGCGGCCAATGCTGCCGCGTTTTCAATATCTTTAAAGGTCCGCTCCACTATATCGCTGTAGGATTCAGCACTAACAAGGTCGGAAATTTCTTTGTCGACCTTCCTGATGTTTTCTTCTAGCGCTTTAGGAACCATAGCAAAGGCGAGTAGCGTCTCATTGTGACTGCCAGTCAGGGCAAACTGGACGGCATCAATAATGCGGACAAGTTCAGCCATAGGCGCAATCAAGAAAAGTATGGCCCCCGAACCTATAACCTGCATTGTTTTCCAGGCAATCTGTACAACTTTAATTGTATCGGCTACTAATGCAATACCTTTGGTAATGCCCTTAATGGCACCCATAACTTTGGCCGACATTTCTTCGCCGTCACCCCCCATATTGGTCAGCTTATCAGCAGCGGCTTCAAGCATAGGTGCCAGCCCAATGGCCAGTTTATTGCTTACGCCCTGTAGTTTCTCTGCCATAGTCGCAAAAGCATCGTTGGCCGCCTCTACTTTGGCGGCATCGATACGGTCGAAAGTCGAGCCTAACTGTTCGGACTCCTTTTGAACTCTCGCCAAACCATCAGCGCCCAAGCTAAGAGTATTGACTAACGCCACGCCCTCAGAGTCAAACAGCTTAAAGGATAGCCGCACCTTGTCGGACTGGTTGGTAACTTTCCCCATAGCTTCAGCAAGGGTGGAAAACTGTTGGTCAACAGACATAGCGTTTAGCTTTTGTGCATCAACACCAAGCGCTTTCAGTGCACTCTGAGCTTCGCCAGTTCCCATCGCCGCTTCACTAACCCGACGAACCATGCGCTGCAAGGCCATGTCAAGGGTCACGGTGGCCACGCCAGTAAGCTTGGCGGCACGCCTTAGCCCAATCAGTTTCTCAGTAGCAATTCCTAGCTTGTCAGACACCTTAGCCGTTACATCAATGGTCTTCATAGCGTCGGACACAAACCTTTTCAATGCTCGAAAAGCAAAGAAACCGGCCATAGCCACCGCCAAGCCTTTGAGCATACGGTTGGTGGACTGCACAGATTTGGTAAAGGCTGATAGTCCTTTGCGGCCCTTGCGCATACCCTTGGTGAATTTGTCTGTTCTCACCTTAAGGTTTGTAACTAATGTACCAATGAATGCCATGCGCTATTTGCTCTTAAATAAGTGTCTCGCAACTCGTGCCGCCACCTTGCCAGTCAGCCCTTCAGTCTTAACCTCTGGCTGCTCCTTCTGGATAAACGGCATAAAGTCTGCGGGCTTAAATGCCGACTGGTCCTTGCCTCGCCAGGCGTTAGCTATCGTGCAGGTATTGATTGCACGCTCCAGGCTTGCCCGCTGGTCGTCAAACGGCTCGGTCTGTGCGAAAGCCTCCCACAAGGATAGCTCCCAACTGCTAATCTGGCTTAGCAGCTCATGCAGCGTCTTGCCCATCCGAAGCGCCAGGCTCATCCAGAGTTTAAGCCTCGGATTGGCAGCTAGTTTTTTGCCATCTCCTCAACATCTTCGCCACGTAGGCCGTTGAGTTTCTGGGCAACTGTAAATATCCGGTCCAGGACCAGTGACGACTTCTTGCCAAGCTCGGCAATGTCACGGTCTTCAAAGATACGTTTGCCGGCGTGGTCCACAATGGTCAGCACACAAAGCCTGGCCCTGATGTTGGATAGCGATAAGGTTGTACCGCCGTCCTTGGCATGATAAATTTGTGACTCGAACTGGTCACGCTCGGTGCCGGTCAAAGTGCGGACCCATATATGGTCGCCCCATTCCGGTACAGATACTTTTACTTTCGGAAGATCGTCTGCCTCAAGAATCGCCTTTTTGTCAAGGCCCATAAAACCTCCAGTGGTTAGCTTAACGGTTCAACAAAATCAATTGGTTCGCCGTCGTCCTTAAATAGTATTTCGCCATTACCTTGGAATGTATAAGTAACTTTGACTGCATCGTTAGCATCGGTGGTATGTGAAATGCCGGTAGCAATAGCTGGACCATAAACCAAGCCGTCGGTTGCGGTCTGAGTAAACCAAAGCTCCAAGAAAACTTTAAGTTGCGGATCGGCGTTGCTGTCTTCCCACGTGCCGCCTAAGCCCTGCGTGCCGCCGGGCGTCTCGCTGTCACCAGCCTCATAGGGAACATCAGGGGCCGCATTCTCGGAATTGCAATCAACAGTAACCGTCCATGTAGTAAAGCCGCCAAGGAAATTCTTCCAGGCAGCATTGCTCATAGACGTTACTTCTGCAACATCACCAACGGCATCAAAGTTCCAAGTCAGAACATTGAGTATGTCAACATCGGCACCGCCGTTCTCCGCATTCCAAACTACCTTGCCTCCTTTGCCATGAAATAACGACATAGCAACTCCCCCTCTTAGCTATATGTAAGCGAATCGTCACCCTGAAACGCATAGGTGGCCGTGATGGCATCGTTGGCATCGGTGGTAAATCCCACGCCAATCAAGATGGCGGTGCCGGACACCTTTGCGCCTGCATCGACAATCTCAAGCTCTAGTACAGCAGCAGCACCAGACAAGTCGGACGCCAGGAAACCGGCAGGTGATTCTGTTGATGTATAAAAGCACTCAACCGTTGCGGTCCAAGTCTTGAAACTGGCCAGAAACTCTTTCCAGTCAGCAGCGCTAGCCATATTGGTAATTTCCGCAACATCACCAACAGCATCACAATTCCAGTCGGTAATGCTTATTGGATCAACACCAGTGCCGGCCCATGTAATCGAACCGCCCTTGCCGTGTATCTTAGACATAGCAACTCCTTATGCTGCGGCGTAATCTAATGAGCCAGTACCCTGGAAGGTATATGTTACAGTGACCGCATCGTTTGCATCAGTAGTGATAGAAGAGCCAGTCAATATGGCATCGCCACTCACATTGGGCCCTGCATCAACAATTTCAAGTTTGAGATCAGCAGCCGCACCTGCCAAATCCGTAAGTAACGCAACAGAAGTAACGCTGTCCCAAAATGTTTCAATAGAAGCGGTCCATCCCCTGAATCCACCAAGGAACTCTTTCCAGTCGGCAGCGCTGGCCATATTGGTAATCTCGGCAACATCGCCAGTGGCGTCAACTGTCCAGCTTGTGATATTAGCACTGATGGTGTTGGCGGTGCCGGCCCAAGTAATTGATCCACCCTTGCCGTGTATTTTCGCCATAACTATTCCCCCTCAAAATAGATAGGGCCACGCAGCGGCTAAGCCACGCAGCCCTTCAACCCCTCATGTTTCTATATACTATGTGGCCTCGTCGTGCCATATTTCGTAGTCTTGTCGCACGCCGTACATTCGCCTGGCCTTTATGTCAGGTGATGTTTCGGTTATGTCGCCGTCGTCTTCCATGATGCACGCCCGGACGGTCACCCCGCCAATTGCACCGGACACTGCATCGAAGTTCACCCGTACTATCTCGGCCAGATTCTTTGCTGCTAGGTACGTGGTTGCCCATGACGTTATCTGGAACACAGGGTGAGCCAGGCCAGATATCCCCCCCATTACCTGGACCCGGCCTCCTGATAATCGGCTGTATACAATCACTGGCAATTCGGAGCCTTGCGGCATTGTATCAGGATGTATGCGCGTACCGACAATGGCGGTAATGGCGCCTATGGTTTGCAGGTACGTGAATATGCCTGTTTCCATCAGTACCATTATCTAGCCTTTGCCTCCCGCTTGATTCCGGCCCATAGCTCCTTGTGCAACATCTTGGTGGCAGATCGCTTCAGTCTATGGTATGCCTTACGCATAAACGGTATTGGCTTTGCCGTGCCGTGGCCGTACTCAATAGCTGCAGGAATGTATGTGCGCTTGCCAGTTGTCTTGCGTGTTAACAAGCTAGACGACGCACCCTTTGGATAATATACAAAGAACGGGTTGCCCTGCTTGCGGATAAGAATGTTAAAAGCAAAGTCGCCTTGCCTTCGTTTCTTTTGCTGCCTCAGGCCAATGAACCGCCGCAACAGCTTGCCCATCTTTCCGCCTACCATGCTGACCGCATTGGCCTTCTGCGCCTTCATCATCGGCTTGGCGGCCTTCTTGATAGCCTTGTTGACAACCTTCCTGCCGACCTTGCGCGGCAATTGGCCCAGCAGCTTGTCTAGTTTTTGTGCGCCTTCAAGTTTGATACTAAACTGCATCTAGTCAACCGCCTCGCTGCAATATAACGTCAATTCAATGTTCCGTTCGTCGGGGTTGATTATCTCGTTTATGTCAAGCGACCGGCCACGATGCAGTACGCGGTGTTTGGCCGATAGTTGTTTCAGGTAGCGTATAACCACCTTGTGCTTGATGTCGGCATCAACAGACTGTATACGTTCACGCTCGGCACCTCGCAGCGGGCCTACCGAAGCCGATACGGTCTTGTATGTTACCCAACCATCAGTCGGCTCACCCATGATGTTCTGGGTTGTCATTGCCTGCTGCAAGGCCACTCGATGTCTTAGGCGTCCTGCTTGCATTAGTACCCCTGGTCATCAAGCCGATAGTCCAGTACACGATACGGCCACAGTATGCTTTCAACGGCCATAGGCACTTCGGCGGTAGTCACGCCCAACACCACAGACTCCCGGTGCTCGTACCAGTGGCCAACCAACATCTTGATTGCCAGCTTGATGCCGTCCGGCACGTCAGAAGCAGCAGCACCGTAACCCGCCGTGTATATCACCTCAATAGTATTGGGTATGTTACGTATGTTAGGCCAGTCAATATTAAAGGCCCGCACCACCTTGCCCGGCGTGTTGGCAATATCAACGGTGTAATTTGAAGCATTCCAGGTCTGCTGCACACCGTCAGTATCAAAATACTTCAGGGTGGTTACAGTAATAGCCAAAGGCCGTGGCAGTAGTATCTCAGTTGGAAAGGCATCCAGCGTCAGCGTCCAGGACTGTGTAATAAACGCCCGGCGTGTGAAGTTTTCTGCCCACTGCCTGGCTGCGACAATCAGGCTATCGATCAAATCATCTTCATCGGTCGTCAATGCCTGCTTGGTAACTGACGCGCTAAAGTCACAAGTTCCACTAGCCACGGTAGCCACCGCTCGAAGGTATTGCTTATCGCCGGTGTATGCTATCTCTTGGATTGCATTATCATTGGCGGCAGTAACTTGCGTAAACGCACCGCTGGGCACATCGGTCCAGACAATATCATCAGGTGAGTCTTGCAGCTTAACGTCAACCTCGCCAGCAGCACAATCGCCAGCATCAAGAAAAGCCGTAGCGATAAAGCCCAGCACATCCACAGTGGCGCCCTCAAGCGTATAGGCCGCGGCTATCACATGATCGCCCGGCACAATCGACTGCTCAGAGGATATATCATCGGACGTTGTGTCAAGCCGCATGTGCTCCTTGGCTTCGGTCCGAGTTACCGGCTCAATTGCCGGTGCTGTTGATAGTAGCAATCCCATTATATTGTCCTAAGGCTTACGTGTTCGTACCAGTCCAGAAGAATATGCGCTAGGTCATTTTGTGCGCCTGACAGCCTAACTAAATAGGCAGTGTTTCGTTTCAACATAAACTCTTCGCGGTTGGTTGCCGTGGTAACGGTCTTATTGGCGCCACCAGCAAAGGACCAAATAATTGAACCATCGGCACCCGCCCCTGGTGTATGGCAAATGGTTAGCCCTGATGTTTCGGCACTGTTCCGATTGGCGTTCATGGGAGTCAAGACGTTGCCAGCCTCATGAGTTGTAGTGGTGCCCTCAAATACGGTAACGCTATAAGCGGCGTCGTTAGTAAAAGACCATATCATATGCGCCCACTTAGTAGTGTCAGGTGTAGCAAACCTAACCTCCACATCGTTGGCCACGGGAATAGTAACGGGATACGCCAAGACGTAGGTAAGGCTGTCGTGTATTCTGTTGTGCGGAAGGTCTATGCCGACAGCGGCCTGCGTGTTTATGTCATTTGCTGCTTTTACTAGACCGTTAAGTATTAACATATTTTGTTATCCCCTGATATCCAGTAGCATTTCAACTTGGGCAATCTGGGCGACAGAGGCACCGGCAGCCACAGTATCATTGCCGGTAAATGCAAGGCGTATGTCTAGCAAATCGCCGGCAACCAAAGCCGTTGGCGTAATCGTGAAATCAATGTCCGCAGGCGTTAAGCTGTTCATGCTTTGGGCAACAGTTGCACATATATCGGTTGGCCCGCCAGCAGCGGCACCGTCACGGTCCGACTCAAAGCACTCAACATCTATAGTTGCGGCATCATCGGCAATGGTGGTAATCATCGCACAGCGCAGCCGAAGCGTAACGGTTTGGCCGTTGTCGTATTCCGACGGCAGCGTAAACTGAAAAGCACAGTATCTGCCGGTCAGCGCGGCACCCTGAAAATCCTCGCTTTGTAATACAGAAACATCCGTGCCAAAAGTGCCGGTTATCAAACCCATATCGTCAGCAGCCGATGCGGCAGGCAGATTAGCCGCACGGTCGTTCCAGGTCTTCATCTGGTGCATTGGTATAGCATAAACGGCCAGCGAATCCTGCGTGAGCCTTGATCGCGGCGTGGTAATTGTTGGCGTAGGGATGCCGTTAAGCGTCAACATAATTACGCCACTCCCTCAAACTGGTAAACTACTTCCAGGCCATATGTTCTTGTGTTGCCGTTATTGTAAGCAAAGTCCACCTCGTCGCCCTTTGATATAGTGATAGGATGGTCGGGAACCCATAATATATCCTGCACAAGCGTCATGTCCTGCGAAAACAACACCGTGTCGTAGACGTCGGCTGTAACGCCTCCATCTATTGTTACCGTAAAGTCTTCGACGGCACCACCTGCGGCACTCAGGTGCAATCTAACGGAAGTGATAACAAGCGGTCGCGTCGCCGTTAGCGTCGATGCAATAGCCGCCGCACCTGTTGCGCGATGGGTATTTGATCCCGGCCTTGCCATTACGCACCGCCCTTCTTTTGCTGGCTAATCCTGCGCGGCACAAACGCCTTGGCCGTAAGGATCGGCTTGGCTTCGGCGGTTTCTGCCTTTGCTTTTTCGGCCGGCTTGACCTCGGCCTTCTCTGCAACCTTCCCAGCGCACTTCTCACGCTTAGTCAAAGCGTCGGACTTATTGGCAAACTCGCCGACTCCCATTTTGATTAGCTCAAGCGCCTTAGCGCGAAACACCGTAACTGTCGAGCCAACTTCGTGATGGCTCCACTTCTTGATAATCCGTATTTTTACTAAATCTTTACTCATCATTATCTCCATACGTTTTCATGCTTGCCAGATTCCTTATATTCACATACAGGCTGGAACAGCGTGCCGAAGTTCTTGTCTGGCCATCTCAACACGAGGTCAAGGTGCCCAACGACAATACGGTTCGCAGAGTATAAAATCATGTCGAGGTCTTCCATTAACTTCCAAAGCCAGATGTCAGCATCAACTTTAGAGCTGCCCCAACGCCCGTCCCTGTCAGGCTGTGCCCTAAACCACGGGTGCGGTATCTTCAGCAGGTCATCAACCCGAAACAGCGTCAAGCCATAATGGGCAGAATGTATGCGCGTCAACTCTGCATCAAATGTTTCACGAGGGGCACGATCGACCATCTGGCCACTGCGGGTTTTGAGTGAAACTAAGGGCAGCATTCCGCCGCGACCAGACTGAAGTGGCGCGATTGCAGTTGCCTCTGGATGCTCCTTCATCAACCTGATTAGTTCTGCTACATCCTCTTGTGTAAAAACCGTGTCGTAATCGAGAGTCAGTATTGCCTCGGCACCCTCGTCAATCTGTCGCATCATCGCCAGCTCAAGCGATTGGCCCCAGAAGGCACCTTGTGTCTTATAGAGATTTATGCCTAGTGGCACTAGCGCCTCTAGCGCACAAAACATATTGTCTTGAAAGCCTAGTCGCGGCACTGTCATGGCAGCCGCTACCTTCATGGGCTTTGTTGGTTCGCTGGCTATTTGGGTGGCTGGAGTTCCCGAAGCTGGCATGGCCACCTTGTCTTTAGTGCCGGAAACAAACCCCCTACATTCGGCCAAAGCTTTCGGATTGCTAGTTAACCCCCACAGATGTACATCCTCAAAGCCCGCCGCCTGTACCATTGAGCCAAGGCATCGTAGGCTCGGCACCCACCAGTTGTTTTTGTTGTCCCCATACTCGCTGCCGGGGTAAAACTCCATGACAACATCGTTGTCTGCGTATCCGTTGTCGATGCCTCCTTGATATGGGGAGAACTTATCGCAGATAGCAGACTCGATATGGATGCTGCCAGTGCATAGCTTTGCTAGTTCGTCTAATGCAAGCTGTGGATATTTCAGGTGGTATAGCGTGCCGAAAAAGAACACTACATCGAACTGACCAAGCGCTAACCCGCCGTTTTGGACAATGTTGTTTACATCATAAACGGACATCTCGTATCGCTTGCAGGCGTCTTTGTTATACCCAAGCGCCTCTCGGCATAAGTCGAACGTCTCCCACCGGGGCCTCTGCTCATCTGTTAGCGAGCCAAGATTGTCGCTGAAGTCATCTATGGCGACGACCTGTGCAGCGCCACGCTTCAGGGCCTCAAAGGTCCAGTAGCCGTCCCACGCTCCAACGTCCAGCACCCGCTTGCCTGTCAGGTCCTCTGGTATGCTGTACGCCTTAGCATCGATAGGTGCCCAGCCCGGCGTTGTAATGCCATCGGGCAACTCTATCTTGTGATACCAATACGGGACCGCCTCAACGCGCTGCTTAATATCCATAAAGCTCCTGAAAAGTATGGCCAGGCCCGAACCCCACTAATGTCGGGCCTGACCAAATAGACGAACGACAAACAATTTATGCTGAAACAATGACCCTAGTTGCAGCCGTCTGCTCACCCTCGCCTGCCGTCTGTACCGTCCCAGCAGGGCCGTCAGCAGCAAGAGACAAGAAAGCACTACACGATATAGTGCAGCTGCTTGATGGCGCGAAGTGTAGCATTAGATATCGTTTTCGGCCTCGAAGGTCGATATTGAATCTGTGAATGTTCTGTGCATCACTCAGTGGCGTAGGCAGAACAAAACCCGAAGTGCCGGCCACAATAGCCGCCCCGCCGGTTAGTGCCTCAACAGCAGACCCGTCAGTTGCAGCAGAAGTTGTGGTGTCACTTTCCCGTATGGCCAACGTAGTCGTCTGGCTTGGGCCTTGCTCAGTTGTCTGATGCACGTCAAGATTGCAATAGTCATATCCTCGAGTATCAAAATACGCAGTGTTTACCGATGCAGACGTTGCCGCCTGGGTAGACAATACAAGAACTGTTTTTCCGTCTGGACGCATAATATATTCCCCCTTATTAAAGCTATGGGGACGAGCGAACCCGCCCCCACAACAAAACAATCTTACGTATTGGCCTGCAAGCCGGCAACTGGGCCGACAACACCCGCAGCGCCGCCGAAGTCATGGTTTACAATCACAAATCGCTCTGTGGCCTGTATGCCGATCTGGTCGAATTCCATATACCTTTCGGTGCTGACCTTCATGGTAATGCCACGCCTAATGCCCATCGTGGTTGACAATTTCAGATCGCCAAACCACAACATGATGGTTCCGTTCAGGGCACCACCATCAGTTTTCGGCATCGCAGCACTTACGACTATCGGATAGCCAGCATACTGCGGTATAGCACCTTCTGCATGTTCGCGTGCAGTTGTCCCACCTGCAGCTATGTTGAGCCGATCAAACACGCCAACCTTGCACGCATTTGAGCAGTACCACTTCGCATTAGCCAGGGCAAACTCTGGAACTAAAGCCCGCGTAGACTCTAGTTCGGCATCAAGAACTTCGCTGAAGTCGTCATTAGTTGTGCCTGCAAAGAACGCACCGCCATCTGCACCGGTTAGCATCTGAACCCTCATGCCTACCATGCCGCCGTAGGTAAGCGTACCGTCGCCATCAATGCCGCTCTCGTCTTCTTTCTTGGCAAACGCCCAAGCCATCTCATTGGCCAGCGTATCGGCAATACTAACTATTGCATCTTCTGCCAAGTCTGTGGAATACCTGGTCAACGCACCAAGCTTCTTGGCCGTCAACTCAACATTGTTCCACGACATGTCGGATGCATTAATCTCAGTTGTTTCACCAATGAAGGCCGCCGTGATGCCCTCAGTGCGCCTTGGTATAATCATGTGGTCGGTAGACATAGGAATAACCCGCGCTTCTCTACGGAACACTCCGTAGTCTTCACGCAAATCAATGATCGCACGCTCAAGCTCGTCTGGCACAAGCCAGCCGCCGGCGGTATTCACGCCCTCGGTCTGAACTCGCACCTCCATGCCACGATCCCTGCACCACTGTCTAGCATCGGCGTTGCTTGTAAATACAGCTTGCAGCCACTTGCCAGACTTAAAAGCGTTCACCTCGGCGTCCGGGCCAGTAAATGCCCGCAATGTGCCGAACCTGTACGTCTTTGGAGTAGCCGGCAACTTTAAGCTGGACTTATCCACAATTTCGATGTTGGTCTTACGAACGGCAGGAGTTTTAATCTCCTGCTCTCTTGTCTCTAGCCGTTCCTGAATATGCGCTTCCTTCTCATAGCCTTCGGATGCCTTGAGATGTTTGAGAAGCTCGTGCGACTCTTCATCTGTCATCGTGCGGTTTTCGCTATCAGCCTTGTCCTTGATCTCGCGAGCCTCCTCTGCTTCAACAGCGGCAAGCTCTTTTAATTCAATAACAGTCTTCATAACAATATCCCCCTCATTGTGTGTGTTTTTTATTCACTACCGCGTCGCCTAATCAACGGATTGGCTTGGCGACTTCAATGTGCACTACCGGAAACAACGGCCCCCAGGTATGCGTAAACTAATCGTCCTTTTTCTTGTTTCTATCTATAATTCGCCCGGCTTTGTCATAGGCGCGCTTGATTTGCCTTTGGCGCTCGGCACTGATCGGCTCAGGCTGTTTATCTTTTTGCTCCTCAAGTTGTTCTTCGTACTGCTCAGCCATTAGTTCTTGAGTTGCATCAATAAGTTTTGGGTCCGTATAGACAGCCTTGACCTTGCTGGACTTTGTTTTATTCTCCCGCCATTCCGTATGCGACCTTGCCGCCACGGTGGTATCAGGATAGGCTGGGTAAGTAACCGGGCCAACGTCAAACAACTCGGCCACGCTGACAATCTCGCGTATACCTACTTCGTCTTCCATGTGCCATTCGTCGGTGTCCACAGTGAAAGCAAAGCTGTTGCCGCTGATGTCGCCCCGGGTAACCGATTCAGCAATGTCCCGGCCAAGCTGGGTATCAGGTAGCTGCACAGTGTACCGCAAGCCGATGTCATCTTCGGCTAGGGTCAATGTGCCAGACTTGGTTCGCCCTAGCAGGTTGTCTGGGTTGTGGTTCACCAGCGCCCGGGTATCAGACACCTCAAGAGCATTGGCAAACGCACCGGGCCTGATCCGCTCAAACCAGCCGCCCAGGTCTTCAGATAAGCTATCAAACTTAGCGGCATAGCCTACCAGCTTGGTGGGCTTGTCGTCTTCTGCCCGTTCAACCCGCATTTCCATATCGACCACCGCAATGACGCGGCGCTCGATCTTGTTTTCAGTTTTTGGCTTTTCTTTTGCCATATTCTTTCCCCCTCGCAAGCGTTTCGGTTACCCACATATCAACGTCGTCCAGTCGTGGCGTGCGACCACGCATCACGCGGGCACGCTTGTATTCAAGTACAACCTCGGCAGCGACCTCAACCTCGTTGCCACAATACGCAAACAGTGCTGGCCCTAAGACCTCCAGCATATACTGCTCGTGCTTGTCGTAAAACTCACGCACAGCCTTGTCTTTGGCGTTGCCTTTCTTGGCCGCCGTCTGCAAGGCGTTTACTTCTTTGGTTATCATACGCCGCCACAGTTGTTCAAACTGCGGCCGGTGTCGTTCCTGATCTTCGTCGTCATCTTCGGCCGGTGCAGGCAAAGCTGGCGGTGCAGGCTCCGGCGGTTCCTCGCCAGCAACCCGCATGTTAAAGGGCACCAGATACTCGTCGCCCTTCTCGCCTATTGAATTCATGTTCTCAAATCGCCGCACATCATTGACCGATAGCCAGCCACCCATGCGCCCGGCGGTGTATGCGGTTGATCTTGCTGCAGAGTCGCCACGCAGCAGGCTATCCATTAAGAACTCAACAAAGAATGTTTTTTGCTCAGCCGCGCTGAAGAGCTTGCAGTCTATTTCCGATTCCCATATTCTCAGCCAATAAACCAACGTGCGCGTCAGGAAGTCTATTTTTTGCTGTTCAATGTTGGTAAATGTGGCAGAATCCATGCTCCCAATCATGTGTGGTGGGAGATTGAAAATTCTGGCTATGTCGTCAACGCTAAACTTCTGGGTTTCAATTGCTTGGGCAGCTTCAGGCGATACGCCAGTGCCGGCCCACTTCAAGCCTTCTTCCAAAATTGCCACACGATGAGCGTTGTCAAGACCACTGTGAACTGCCGCCCAAGACTTCTTGAGCCGCTTATGGGCTTCATCATCGAGCTTGCCGGGGTGTTCTAACACGCCGCCAGGGTTAGCGTCGTTGCTAAAAAATCTAGCTCCAAACTGCTTGGTGGCAACACCAAGGCCAATAGCCTCTTTTTGGTACTGAACCACAGGGTATCCAACGTAACCATTCGCCCCAAGGCCCGGTATATGTAGCATATTGGCGTCGGCAACGGTAACTATGTTGCCGGCATCAACCATAACCCGATAAAAGGGCACGCCCGACTCCGTTACGTCCCGAGCCACCCTGTCAGGCAGCAAGGGCCACAAGGCTATCGGCCGGCCGCCACCATCACGCTGTATCTCGGCGTAGCCATTACCATAAATCAAGGCATGGGCTGTGCGGCTTTCGTAAAACTTGCCAGCCGTCATATACTGGTTTGGTTTATCATGTAGTAGTTTATAAACAGGATGGCTGGTGGCCCGGTCTTTGTTGCCATCAGATTGCCGCTGATAAGTGAGCAAGGGCAACGATGACACCGCACCGGATATAACACGTATAGCGGCCCAAAACGGACTATGTTTTAAGGCGCTATCTTCACTAACGTTCACGCCAGACGATGATTCCGAGCCACCCCGTATCCAATCGACAAACCACTGTGCGGGATTTGACGTAGTGCTTCGTTTTTCAAACAGTCGAGCTAGTACCGATTCCCCCACCAGTCACTCCCCCTAGTTGTTCTTGTACCAGTCCACGGTCTGCTTCAGGCCGTCCTCTAGACTGACGCCCGCCTCAAAGCCAAACTGCTCCTTGGCCGCCGTTACGTCTAGCCTGCGCCGTGGTTGGCCGTCTGGTTTGCTATGATCCCAGACAATATCGCCGGTAAAGCCGGTTAGTTCCGCTATTTTCTCTGCCAAATCGGCAATAGTGATCTCTCGGCCCGTGCCGACGTTCACCGGCTCGGGCTTATCGTACTTCTGCAAGGCCATAACAATGGCCCTGGCAGCGTCGGCCACAAACAAAAACTCGCGGCTTACCTTTCCGGTGCCCCACAAGATCACTTCTGTGCTGCCTGTTAACACGGCATAGCAAAACTTGTTTATCATGGCCGGTATAACATGGCTTGTTTGGAGGTCGAAGTTGTCGCCAGGGCCATATAGGTTCACTGGTATAAGATATATGCCATTAAAGCCGTACTGCTGGCGGTATGCCTGCAACATTACAAGCAGCGCCTTCTTGGCAATGCCATACGGAGCGTTTGTTTCTTCTGGGTAGCCGTCCCACAACGCCGACTCCTTGAATGGCACATCGGCGTGCTTGGGATAAGAGCATACGGTGCCGACCTGGAGAAACTTATCAGTGCCCCGCCTTCGAGCAGTCTCGATTAGATTAAGCCCCATAGCCATATTCTCATAAAAGAACGTGCCAGGGGTTTTTAGGTTAGCCCCAATACCGCCCACTTGGGCCGCTAGATGTATCACAATGTCAATGTGGCCACCCCGGTGATTAAATAGTCCTCCTCCAGCGGCCAATAAGCCAAAGTGCTCGCGTGCCCACGCCTCTTCTGCCCAGTCACACTCAGTATGTGTTGGCCTCAATATAGTCGTGAACGACACACCCTGCCTCAACAGCTCACGGTAGACATACTGGCCCAGAAAGCCGCTAGCGCCCGTCAGCAGTATGCGTTTGCCTTTTAAGTCCATTAATCCACACGCGCGGCCGCTTTGGCAGCCTTGCGCGTTATTCTCCCAGAGGTTGCGCTTCTCTTTATAGTTCTTGCCTGTTTAAGCCCATGCTCGGCAAGCAATTTCTCTTGTTTGGCTAGTTTCCAGTCTGCCTCTACCATCATTCTGACTAAGGCCACGATGTCAGTTTTAGGCTCCCACCCCAACACTCGTTTCGCTTTCGCCGGATTGCCCTGCAACACGCTAACCTCGGCAGGCCGCATGTAGCGGTCATCAATCTCGGTATGCGACAGCCAGACCATCTCAAGATACCTGAATACTAAATCCAAAAAATCAACCACTCTGCAGGAGTAGCCAGTGGCAATAACATAGTCGTCAGGCTCATGGTGTTGTAGCATCAGCCACATGGCCTCAACGTAGTCGCCAGCAAAGCCCCAGTCACGCTTGGCGTCCAAGTTGCCTAAGTACAACTTGTCCTGTAGCTCCTCTTTAATCCGCGTTGCCGCCCGCGTTATCTTGCGGGTAACAAACGTCTCGCCACGCCTTGGGGACTCATGGTTAAACAGAATCCCATTACAGCAGAACATCCCATACGCTTCACGGTAGTTAACTGTCTGCCAATAGCTATACACTTTGGCACAGCCATACGGGCTGCGCGGGTGGAACGGGGTTGACTCCGACTGCGGGCCTTTGCTCAAGCCGTACATCTCGCTGCTTGACGCCTGGTAGAACCTGCTGTCCGGGCACACGTCCCGAACGGCCTCTAACAGCCTTATTGTGCCAATTGCATCGACTTGGGCGGTATAAACAGGCTGATCGAAGCTAACCTTGACATGTGACTGCGCCCCAAGGTTGTATATCTCGTCTGGCCGCACCTTTTCTAGTATGCCGCGCAGGCCAATGCCGTCAGTTAGGTCGCCAAAGTGCAGATGCAGCTTTACGTCTTGCTCGTGGGGGTCTTGGTATAAATGGTCTATCCGCTCAGTGTTGAGCGTGCTGGACCGTCGGATAATACCATGGACATCATAGCCCTTATCCAGCAGCAATTCGGCCAGATAACTGCCGTCCTGGCCGGTTATTCCTGTTATTAGAGCCTTTTTGTCGCGCTTTTCGTTACCCACTAAGCTTAATCACCTTAAAGGGACCACGAACGCCTGCGCTGAAGTGCTCAGCCGCCTTGAGTGCCTGTATCACCTTGGCCTTTGCGGAGAGCTTGGGATGCTTATGATTTATCCACAGTGCCGCATGTGCATAATCACCACCACAACCCACGGCACAAAAGGGGTCTGCCGATACGCCTACTTGGTAGTCATAATCTATGCGATACAATTGCCCCTTATAGCCAACAATAAACCTACCGCCCGTCTCAACATTGCTGTCTATGGTGGAATATCCGCCCGCCTTGAGACATTTTCGGGCTTCGTCGATAAAGACAGTGCTCATGTATTCGATATCCGTTAGCCTTGGCGAGTGCTCTGGGATTATCAGCTTATACCGTAACAGCTGGCCCATACGAAAAGAAGACGTGAACCCAAACACCATTGCACCATTTCGAAATATCTTTTCGTCTGCACGAACCGTTAAGGCATAGCCAAGCACTCCTGCCGAGTCGCCGCCAATATAAACGTCTTTGCCGTCAATCAATGCCGCGATACAAGTAATAGTTTGGCCTCCTTGCTGTTATTCCTGTTATCAAGGCGGTTTTGCCGCTTATGGTGATAAGTCACCCCTCAAATCCAACAATATCAATATGCCAATGACGATTGGAACGGCAGGGCCATAAATGAAGCCAACGCCGATGCCGATCATCGTTATGGCCACTACGCAGCCAAACCCTTGAACAAGTGGACTGTTTGGTGCGCTCATGTCGGCGGCCTCACTTCTACATCCATTTCGGCCTCCCAGCCGTCATGGTGCAGGGCAGGGAATATCTCATAAATGGCTTTGTTTAGTTTCTCAAAAAGGTGCTCGAGCGCTGCCGAATCCAACGGCTTGTCTAGGTGAACCTTAATAACCACAAGATTGCCTTGTTCTGTCATGTGGTCAGCACTCCACGGGTTTCGTATACAGAGGGGCATGTTACTTCTGCGGCCATTGAAACGCCCAAAGCCATGATAGATGCCACAATACCATCAATTCGCTCAGTTGATTTGGCCTTGGAAGGCTTCAGATTGCCCGCCGCGTCCTGTTCAACCGTCACGTTGCTGGCCATTGCCCTCAAGACAGGGTTGCCGCCGTGGCTTAGCTGTCCGCCCAGCACCAACTTCTCGAACTCCTTAGTCGGTGCACTCATCGAGGCATAGCCCTGGCCGAACGGAACAACATCAAAGCCGTCACCCTGTAGCTGTGTAATCAAGTGCGTAGCACACCAGCGATCGATAGCTATCTGTTTTATGTTGTATTTGGTGTTTAGCTCGCCAAAAGTGGTACGAATGCGGTCATAATCAACTACATTGCCATCAGTTAGCGTCACAAGCCCTTGCCTGGCCCATGTAACGTAAGGAACCTTGTCGGCCCGCTCCCGCTTGTGTGCATTCTCGCCCGGCACCCAGAAGAAAGGCAACAAAGCGTACCGCCCATCTTCTCCAGGGAATGCTAAAACCAACGCCGTCACATCCGTGGTGCTCGACAAATCAACGCCAGCATAGCAAATCTGGCCCTCCAGGACCTTGGGGTCCACCTCGCCGGCACAAGCATCCCATTTTGGCATCTGCAACCACCGCACATCCTGCTCGGTGCGAATGTTCAGGTGTAGCCGCTTGAAAACATTCTCATAAGTCGGCGATTCCTGTGCCCGCCTGCATTCACGGTCTAGGTACTCTTGCGATATACTGACGTCCAGGTTCGGGTTAGCCCTAGCCCAGACGTTCGGGTCAGTCCAGTCGTCATCTCTGCTGGCCTCATATATCACTGGTAGGAAGCTGCGGTCCTCAAATATGCCGTCTCGCACCTTGGATGCGTAATCGTACTTCTCGTTGCAAATGCTCTCTCGGTCGTAGTCCGAGGTTGTTATGTGGATTATCAAAGGCTGTCGCCTGGCACCCGTGCTGGTCATCAGCACATCAACAAGATCGCGGTTAGGCTGGGCGTGAAGCTCGTCAATTATCGCCAGGTGCGTATTATAGCCATGTTTAGTGTTAGCTTCGGCCGATATGGCCTTGTAACTGCCGTTTACCTTCTCCCAGGTGATAGCCTTAACGTATATCTTGGCGCGGCTGGCCAAAGCAGGGCTTTGCAGCACCATGCCCTTAGCCTGCTCAAATACTAGCGTAGCCTGCTCGCGGTCGGCTGCTGCTGAGTAGATTTCGGCTCCTGGCTCTTTGTCGCAGAAAAGAACATAAAGAACCAGCCCGGCAACCAAACAGGTCTTGCCATTCTTACGAGGCACAAATACAAACGCTTCTCGGTAGCGCCTTGTTTTGCCATCTGCTCGTTTCCAGCCAAACAGATTCCCAACAATTGCCTGCTCCCAAGGCTCAAGGACAAACGGCTGGCCCGCCATCTCGCCCTTAACGTGTTTAAGGTACTTCGGAAAGAAGTTTATCGCATCCCAAGCAGCTTTATAGTCGATCTTACAATCGCCCGCCGTTGCGTAGGGGTCATAATCAGGAATTTGCTCTAAAATCTCGCGCTGCTTCTTACGCGGTATGGCCAAAGTATTTGACGTCGTCTTCATTGGCTCCCTGCTGGCCAGCCGGCACGCTAATGCCTGCCCTCGCACTTGGGGTTAATCCAAACTCAGCCTCTAGCCTGGTGAGCATCTGGCCGAGCTTGTGGTAGATTCCAACTTGTGGGAACTGCTGAAGGTACTTGATCTTGCCCTTTTGCACTTCGCCCTGCTTATCGACCCAATCAGGCTCATGGCTGGCCCACATTTCGCCCTTTTCGTCCATAAACGCCGCCATTTTGCGCCATCTGGCCCAGGCGTCGCAATATCGGGCCAGGGCGTTGCCATCAATCTTGGTCAGCACGCCCATATCGGCCAACTGGGGCACTATCTGCTTCCAGGTGGCCTTTGCCTCCTGGTTCAGCCAGGGCGGGCACTTGGGCCGGGTGGCGTCCGGCTGTGGCTCGGCCTTGCGATCGTTAGCCCGCCAACTACCCCTGAGCTTCAGCGTCTTTGTTGGTGTTGGTTTTGGCCCCCGCTTACCCATTAGAGTTGTTTTTTACCCAAAACTTGGCAATAGTATGGGCGGCCGCCTTAATGGCCTCTTTTTCTTTTGTTTCGCAAACACGACATTGGCCACACATTGTGCAGGGTTGGGCTTTGGGGCGGATTGAAGCAACAAGTACGCTTATGGCCTCCGCTATTTCCTCTGCCTTAAACTGATCTTTTAGGTCGGTGCATGTTCGGCCATGCGTATAATACAAAATGCTGTCCTTAAAAGTCCATGCCTATCTCGGCTTATATACTCGCTTCACAATCCTGACGCCTTCCTTAATAATCCGTTTAGGCGGGGGTTGTGGTGGCGGTGGAGCATCCTGCTGCCTCAACAAACTATAAAGCACCGGCAACATCCCCAATCGCTCAAACTGCTCCTCCGTAAGATATTTAGCAACACGGTGGCAGTGTGGACACTCGCCAACATGGCAAGCCGGGTCTAGTGCAGCTTTGCTTGTATTCATCTCGGCTTGCACCCCGAACATGAGCAGCCATCTGTCGGTGCTTTGGCACCCGCCCGCAGGCAGGTGCGCTCAGGGTCGGGTTCTGCTACGCCAAGTATGATATGGGCGGTGGTAGTGCGATATTCGCCACCAAGTGTATGCAACTCTGTGTGAATTGTACACGACTCCACACCATCCAACAGCTCGCCCGACTCTATATCATAAGGCAGGATGGCCCCCTTGTGGTCCGGCCCAGTACACCTCACACCAATAGGCCGCTTCTTGCCCAGCTTAGCCCTATCGCCTGATATTGCCATTCTCATAACCTAAATCGCAACCTCCAGGAGTTAATACTAAAGCGGGTGGTGGGAATCGAACCCACGTCATCCACGATGGCAACGTGACGCTCTGCCTCTGAGCTTCACCCGCCTAAAACGCAAACCTACAGTTATGGCAGTAGCCTATATCGCCGCCTATGCCCTCGTCGTCGTATTCGGTGTTGAAGGCCAGCTCGAAGCCGTTGTCGCGCCCCCTGTTGCAGCGCGGACAGCGTTTGTCGTGCTTGGCTTGGAGAATTTCGTCGGGTAAGGGCGGGCTGGCCTTAGGACACAAAAGCATTTTCCTCTTGCGTTATGCAGTGTATTTTCCCGCGACTATCACGAGAACATCTATCGCCACTGCCATGTTCGTCCATGCGATAACCACAAACAGGACAAATACCGTAAATCTCTATCTGCGACTTGCCCTCATAGGCCAACATGCGGTCCATGCGAGCCTTGGCCCTTAGCATATCAAGAGAGCACGTCTTAACGGCCCGCATTAAGTAGGCGGTAGCCTGAGAAGCACACGAGAATCTAGCATCAGACTCCAACACTTTAACAAAAGCATCGTGAACAGCATCGTCAGCATCGGTCCGATTTCCAATCAAAGCATAGGCACAGTCCAGCATTGCAGATTCATTGCGTTCATAACACTCTTCTATCAGCGTTTCTCTGATTGTTTCTTCCAGTACCATAAAACAGTCTTTCTATAGTAGTAAACGAGCAGTATTAGGCCAGATACCCCCCAATAGGCAGCAGGCGGGCTATAGCATATATGTATTGCGTTTGAACAACTAATATTAGTTAAGGATTTTAGTGACTTCAGCCAACAATTGAGACACGCGGCCCTGGGTTATGCCCATCATATCGGCAGCGTCATCTTGAGACTTATGTTCGACACGCACCAAACGGTATGCCTCAAGCTGCCGCTCCGTCGGCTCCAGCACTATCCCCTTACCACAATGTGGGCATTTCATACAGTAGCCTCCTTGCAGCTTTTATAATCCAAATGGTTTGACTTCTTGATATTGCACAGCCGACAAGCACACTGGACATTATCCATGGTATGGCTGCCGCCCCTGCTTAATGGTATTATGTGGTCTACGTTGGGATATAGTGGATGGCTAACATCGGCATCAGGGTTTGTGACCTTGCCACACACTTGGCACTCCCAATTGTCCCGCTTGAAAACGTCGTCGCGCTTAATCAGCTCGGTTATGGGCCTGGCGGCTCTCTTGGCTGCTTGCCGCCTATCTGAATGCGCCCGCTTCCCTTCCGCCGAACACCTATCACACAACCACTTCATTGGCTTGCCCATAAACATAATGCCACAACGCTGACAAACACGAGATTTAACATCATTCATGTGACAGCTTTGCGAACAATACCTAGAGTCGACACGCTTGCCCGCAAACTCCTTCCCACAATAATCACAAAAGCAGATATTAGCTTGTTTTTGTGGGAACACAAAAGGGAATCGCTCTCTCAGCGACACAATCCTTCTGCTCATAGCCGGCTGCGATATGCCCAGCGCAGCGGCGGCATCCTTCTGAGACTTGTTCTCTATATACATAAGCCTATAGGCCTCAAGCTGTTTCTTGGTAGGTTGCTGGTCTGGACAATACTTCCCACAATGCGGACACTTCATATGCCAATCTCCTTATCGGCCACCTTGCCTTCGTAAACCCAAACAAGCTGGGTGCTGTTAGCCCTACTGGCGGCACAAACCCTAAACAAAGTCCGCTGTCCAAGGCTGCCGTCCTGCTGCAACACAGGCACTACAATGCGATACCCAATGGATTTATCCTCTAGGCCAGGCAGGCCCTCCATCAATCGCTCTAGCTCTTTTGGAGTAATGAGAGGGAGGCCGTCCTGGCGGGGCTGGACCGCACAGCCTGTGTCCTCCTCGAACAATTGCCAGCCCTCCATATGTAAGCCACCGTCGCGGCTATATGCACACTGTTGATCCAGGCCTGCCAATTCAAGCGACCGCCTCACGTCATTGTTTGCAGGATTAATCTTCATGGCTAATAATTCCCTTATTGGCAATCTTGCCTTCGTAAATCCAGCGGTTAAACCGAAGGGCCCCGCGTACGCACCGGCGGACAACAAACGCAACCTTGCCGTACGGTGTACTCAGGCCCGTTTGATAAGGCACAAGAATGCGATCGCCAACACGATGCGTGTCAGCATCCGGCAACTTAGCCATTAGCCTAGTTAGTCGAGCCACGCTTACGATTCTATCCATTATCGTTCTCCTTGTCCGAAAGCAATCGCTTAATCTCGGCCGCAATCTCTGGGGGCACCAGACGGCCGCCGTCTTGGTCACGTTCCGGGTCAATGTGCTTATTGATTATGTCGTCATCTAATTGCTGCTGGCTGAGACTAAAGCCGCCCGTAACCGATCGCCTTACCCTAAGCTCGCCCTCCTTCCCAGGCAGCTCCGGCAGGGGCATCCAGTGGGTAATGGTTTCATCGTCAAACAAGGGAAAAGAAGCGTAAACGCCAGAATTACCAACGTCAGCCTCAAACAGGGTACGCCATACAGCAGGATTGCCTTCGGTTAAGGCGAACACATACCGATCAGCCTTCATGTCCGCCAACTTTGCCAACCCTAACACCATCACACTATCTTGTGGCAAGCGATCTTCAACTTTAATCCAATTCTCCATCTCAATTCTCCTAACAAGAAAACCATATAGAAACAGGCTCTATTCCACAATGCGGACACTTCATAAATCAGCCTCCTGGCGTATTACTGGCGGCAATTTGGGCCGTGGTCGCCAAGCATAAACAGGATTGGTGGTAGTTTCAAAAATACCAGTGCGACCTCCATCCGCCTTCCAAGCGCCATTGCCTTCGTACCAACCCAGACACAATGTTGGGCCATGACCCCATTCCACCACAAACAATATCTGTTCACGCAGCGGCGGCATCTTATTCTTCAAATATATCCAATCATTCATATACCAACCTCCTTATTGGGCACCTTGCCCTTCCCCGGCAACTCCGGCAGGGGCATCCAGTGGGTGACGGTTTCGTCGTCATTGAATGGCATAGCGTAAGGCTCGTCCTCGCCACCCGTACCGCCCGTTTCAAGCCATTCGCCGCCCTCGAGCATCGCAATCCTTATTTCAGCAACCGATAACTCTTCTGTTTCTACAGCTACCAACACCACTACACCGTGAATAGGCGAGGGGCTTTTAACTTTAATCCATCCATCCATCAGCTTTCTCCTAAAAATAGAGCCACACAAGTACACAGCCCTGTGTGGCTCGGAACAACTCAGCGGTGCGACCGCTACAGTATGCGATTATAGCTAGTACGTTATGTCAACAATGACAACACGACGGCCAATCTCTTTGTAGGTTCTTTTGCCTTCTGGGTCAATGACTTTGACGCGCCTCCACTCGGTGGTCAGCGACCACTCCGTAAAGGGCCCCTCGCTGGCCGGCGAGCCAATAATCTCCGCCAAAGCCGCTATCAAATCAGCCCTGGTCTTGCCGCCACGATGTACTGCCATATCACTCTCCCTTCTTTATAAACGATGGTGCTTGTGGGTATGCTTGGCGAATTGAATGGACGTTGCAAGTATGCTCATGCGACAACAACCCCGTAATATCATAATATTCGGATGGGCTGCGCAGTTTGCAAAGCAGCCAAGCCATCCACGTTACACGCTCGCACCGGTCCCAGCATTGCTGCCAATCGTCAAACTCCCGAACATAACCAATGGCTTCTGGACAGACCCGCAACTGTATCAGCTTGTCAACAACTTGCTCTATTGTCGGCATAGCAGCCTCCTTTTGTTACGGTAAATAATACACCATCGCACATTGTAGAAAGTGCAGCGCTTGGTCGGGATAAATGAGCCACCAGTCCTCAGGGTCGCTTGCGTCGGTAAAGCCCGATTTCATAACATCAATCAAGAAGTGGATCGCCACTAAAAAGACGGCTTTCCCTAAATGAAACAACCCCAAGTATTGCAACGCCACGCAGATACATGCGGTCCATATCATGCAGTGAACCAACATGACGTACCACAGCTTGCCCTTGTTCTGTGCCTGCCAGTCGGTCTGTAGGGCGAAGTCGCCAATGAAATGTGCGAATATCAACCAAATCATATCACTCTCCTTCGTAAGGTTCGGGCAAAACAATATAAGCCAAGACGTTCTCGTACATGACCGGCCGTGGCCCTTGTTGCCCATCACCATGCCAGCGCCCATCGCCATAATGAGCGGTGGCCCTTTGCCGCTTGGCTCCCCACCAATCTCCTGAGCCAACAAAACCTTGTCCCTCATAGGTTATCAGGCACCAAGTTGCGCTCTCCGGTGGTCCATGGTCTTTTAGGCTGATCCAGGGGGATTCATCGTCAACATCATCAGTCGGGCCTTCGATATAGTCCCGAATCTCAAGCTCGGACAGCCCAGTTAGCTCCAGATCAAAGTTCAACTGGTCCAACTCGCATATCAGGTCCGCCATTACCTGCCCGTTAATCTCCGCCTTGGCGGCTATGGCATTGTCGGCCACCATATCAGCCCACTCGTCGGCCTGGCTATCGTAGTCCTGATATTCCACCGGCACCTTGCACTTGAGCAGCAGCGCCACATCACGCCGGCCGTGGCCACGAACCACCAAACCGGACCGATTCGACACAGTAATAGGGCATCGCCAGCCGATATGCTGCACTATCTTTGCAAATACCTTAATTTGAGCCACCGGATGCCGGTTAGGGTTGTCGGGGTTCGGCCTTAAGCCCTTGGGGTCCATCATCTTGTCGAT